>ULMJ01037706.1_pt1 | contig 102271 bp, 63 predicted proteins | sample 1951641 | NCBI WGS metagenome assembly ULMJ01 (sample SAMEA4835550, study PRJEB28245) | human gut metagenome | biome: gut microbiome; material: fecal sample | place: Denmark | collected 2008 | reverse complement strand
AGCCGGTGACTTCGCCAACAACCAGAACAACTTCAACGGCATTGTTCCCTGGACACAGGAACACCCGGTGAACGACCGTCCGCGCATCGTATACGGAGATTCCCGCAACAGCCGGAGCGACCAGGACCGTTGGTTGGAGAACGGTTCGTTCTTCCGTCTGAGCGACATTACTTTAGGATATACGGTTCCTACCCGTTACATCAAGAAAATCGGTTTGGAGAGACTCCGTGCGTCAGTCACCCTGCAGAACATGGTTACTTTCACCGGATATTCCGGACTGGACCCTGAATTTGCAGACAGCGGCATCTTCACTATGGGAGCAGACTATTGCTCGTTCCCCAACCCGCGTGCCGTACAGTTCGCCTTATCATTCACATTCTAAATACTGCCGATATGAAAAAGATAGCTCTATATATATTATGCGGCGCCACAGCGCTGTTCACGTCGTGCGCCCCTTCCCTGCTCGACCTACAAAATGAGAACACCCTCAGTACGGGCGTATACTGGAAGACGGAATCCGACATTGAGGCCGGTGTAATATCCGTATATGGCATGTTCTACCGCCAGGGGACATGGACCCGCAATATCTATACACAGATGATAGGCATGGCCGACGAAGGTGTCAGCTATGCCGGATGGACGGAACTGAACGAATACACCAAGTTCATCTTTACCGATTATAACTTCGGAGAGGCAAATACCAAGATCTACCGGGAACACTACACCGCCATCTTCCGTGCCAACCAGGTGCTGGACAACATCGATAATGTTACGTTTGCCGACGAAACGCACAAAAACGACCTGATAGGCCAAACCAAGTTCCTGCGTTCTTTCTACTACTTCTATCTGACCACTCTCTGGGATAACATTCCCATTGTCCTGAAGACTTCTTCAGCCGCCGACAAGCCCATGCAAGCCAGTGCGGATGAAATGCTCACCCAGATAGAAACCGACCTGGAAGACGCCGTCACCAAACTGCCCGCTACCCGCGACGCCAATAACTACGGCCGCCCGACAAAAGGCGCCGCCTACGGACTACTGGCAAAAGCCTATGCACAGCACCATAAATGGGAAGATGCCCGCAGATGCCTCGAATGGCTCATCGACGGTGAAGGAAAGCGGTACTACGACCTCGTCCCCAACTGGGCTGACAACTTCAGCAACCAAACGGAAGACAACAAGGAGTCGCTATACGAAATCCACTTCTCACTGACCAACCGGGTAGGCTTCGACCAAACGGACAACTACCTGGACCCGAATGCACAGTTGGGCACACAGATTGAGATGAACCAGGCCCCCACCGGAATCGGTTGGAACAACATTGAAGCAAGACGCTGGCTGGTGGACTACTACAAACGCGAACAAACTACGGACGGGAAGAATGACATCCGCCTGTTCTACACCCTGTGGTACGACGGAGCCGCATCCGACTTCCCCGAATATCCGAACCAGTTGATTTACGGCAAGCCCTGGAACAGCGATTGGGGTAACCGCGTGTTTATCAAGAAGTATAGCACCGATGCCTCCCCGCTGTATTACTGGAATGACAACAACTTCCGTGCATTGCGATATGCCGATATGCTATTGCTCTATGCCGAAGCACTCAACGAACTGGGAGCTACCCCGTCTGCCAAAGCTATCGAATGCCTCAACCGCGTGCGCAATCGTGTAAACCTGCCCGACATAGAAGACAGTTCTTTCTACAATGGCAGCCAGATTACAAGCAATAAAGACGCTTTCCGCGAACATCTGAAAATCGAACGCGCCCTGGAGCTTGCCATGGAGTGTGTACGCTGGGTTGACTTGAAACGCTGGGGCATCAATGACATCAACACTCTGAACGAGTTGAAAACCCGTGACAGCGATTTCAACAACTTCATCATCGGTAAGTCTATCCGCATGCCTTTGCCGCAAAGCGAAGTGGATAACAATCCGAATCTGAAACAAAATGACCAATATTAACCGAAGACATCTGAGTTATGACTAAAACAAGATATTTATTGATAGGAGCAGTCATATCACTGCTGACTTTATGGGGATGCAGCAACGATTCCGACTATGTGATCGGAAGCAATCCCAATGAATTTGCCATCAATCCGGTAGCCATACCGGTAAGTGCGGATGGCGGAACCTACGAACTGACAGTCACCGGCAATGAATCCTGGACAGCCAAATTAACCGACTCCAACAGTTCGGCACAAGACTGGTGCACACTGAGTGCAACGTCGGGCACAGGCAAGACGGTAATCACGCTCACTGTAAAGCCGAGTACCTCGTTCGTAAAAAACCGTTCCCTCCTCATCGAAGTAAGCGGCGGCAACAAGACGCTGAAGTCCAGAGTGCTGCAAGAAACAATGGTACTGGGCGAAGACGAAATACTGATAAACGGTATGGTATGGTCTACCAAAAACGTAGGCTCTCCCGGAACTTTCGTAAGCTCTCCCGACGAGATAGGACAGTTGTATCAGTTCAACCGCAAAGTGGGTTATCCCGCCGGCCCGCAGGACGACCCCGCACCGGCCAACTGGCCCGCCGACTATACGAACGACAACACCAACTGGCTGACAGAGAACGATCCTTCACCCGAAGGCTGGCGTGTGCCCACCACACAAGAAATGGCAGCCCTGTGGGAAAAAGGAGCAACATGGGTGACAGCCGCCCAAACCGGCTTCAAAGTTGACGGAATCATTATCGGAGTAGATGAGGCCACCGCCAAACGTGCCACCAAGGACAACCTGAAACAACTGGGCTGCCTCTTCCTGCCCCAAAGCGGCTGGAGAAGTGAAAGCGGAATGATGGACCGCACATGGCTCTGTGCCGTGCGCAGTGCCAATTCATTGAGCGCCACACATGGCGGAATGTCATTGGGAGACTCAGGCGGTTACCGGGACACATGGGGCTGGGGCGATGGCCAAAAGGCCCGTGCAGCCATGATACGCCCTGTCAAAAACATACAAGTGGAGGATTGATTTGTAACCCATTCATTAACAAACTAATTTTAAGAAGATGAACAGATACAAGACCTATATATGCCTTGCCCTGCTCGCCCTTTCTGGCTGTAAGAACAATGACGACAACAGCCCACAGACACTCACACCGCAAATCCGGTATGAGTTCAGCGGTGGCGCAGGACACTATAATTATGCTCCGAGTATCATTCAGGACCAATACGGCATCCGCTACGGGTTCATCTGCGAGAACCGCGACCCGTTCAAGATAGTGGACTATGTTTATCTGTATAAAGGCATCCCTACGGAGAAAGGCTACGTATGGCAACCCGGCACACAGATTATCGAACCCTCTGAAAGCGGCTGGGACAACTGCCACATCTGCGACCCCGACGTCCGCGAATTCAAAACAACCTATAAAGGGGAAACCTACAACTGGATTATGACCTACCTCGGCGTAGACCGTTGGGACTGTAACCATAACCAGATAGGACTCGCCATCTCCAAGAACATTGAAGGTCCTTATATTAAGTTCGACAAAAACCCATTGGTTGCCTATCAGGACACCACCAAATGGGGTGTAGGGCAAAGCACCACCATCGTCAAGGACTCCGCCACCATACAGTTGTTCTATCACTCCACCACGGAGAACGGGCCCTTCTGTATGCGCGAGATAAAGCTGAACGATCTGGATAACATCGTATTGGGCGAGGAACAGGCAATCCCCTTCCTGAGTGCCAACAGTTATCCCGCCATGTCCGACAAGTACATCTATATGGTGTCCGAAACCCGCGTATCTCCCATCAAGGAAATACCCACCTGGGTAGGCGATGTATGCCGTCTGGCGTACAAGCCGAGAACCGAAGACCTGGCCGGAGACAAGGACGGCTGGATAGAAATAGGGCATGCCGGACCGGAAGAAACGGGATTCCCGCGAAACCACAACCCGGGCATCCTGACGGACACGAAAGGTTATATGCTCAGTGATGACGAACTGGTGATGTACTTCACCCCCGCCATGACAGGAGAGAACTGGTTATGGTCTTATGACCTGTATTCGGCTACGTTCAATCTGAAAAGTTACTTCAAATGAGAAAGTTCTATATTTCCATTTCACCGAATAATTAACTTCTAAAACATAGTGTTATGATCAAGAACAAACTTTATCTATTAGGCTTATTTCTACTAACCTTGTCGAGCTGCACTTCCTCCGGGAAACAACAGAAAACGGAAGTTGCTTCAAACGCGGAAAAGATTATCCTGGAAACAGACATCGGCAATGATGTGGACGATGCCCTGGCACTGGATATGCTCTACAAATATCTGGATGCGGGAGACATCGACTTATTGGGTATCATGATAAACAAGGAGGGCACTTACCCTGCCGAATACACAGACATCATGAACACTTGGTACGGTTATCCCCAAATTCCCATCGGCATCCTGCACAATGGGGCGGACTGCGAGAATGACGCTACAAACTATGCCAAAGCCGTATGTCTGATACAGAATGAGAACAGCAAACCGACATTCAAACGTTCGCTGAAAGGCGGTTACGACCAGTTGCCGGAAGCTCCCGCCCTATATCGCAAGCTGCTGGCACAGCAACCGGACAGTTCGGTCACAATCATTTCCGTAGGCTTCTCTACTAATCTTGCACGCCTGCTGGATACTCCGGCCGATGAATACTCATCGTTAACAGGCAAAGAACTGGTTGCCAAGAAAGTGAAACTGCTATGCACTATGGCAGGATGTTTCAACAATCCCGAATTGTACGAATACAACGTTGTGAAAGATATTCCGGCAGCAAAGAAAGTGTTTACAGAATGGCCCACCACGCTGGTGACTTCTCCTTTCGAGGTAGGTATCGCCATCAACTATCCTGCTACCAGCATCGAGAACGATTTCCAGTGGGCACCGATACATCCGATGGTAGAAGCGTACAAGAGCTATCAAAAAATGCCATACGACCGTCCGACATGGGATTTGACCTCAGTACTCTATTCTGTTGAAGGACCTTCCTACTTCACAGTTTCGCCCGCAGGCAAGATAAACGTAACGGACAAAGGGGCTACGGAATTTACTCCCGATGCAACCGGAAACCGCTACTACCTCACGGTAGATGCTGCCCAGGCTGAGAATATCAAACAACATTTCGTCAAACTGATTAGCAAACAACCCGCTCACTTTACTAAATAATCAATATCATGACTAAATATCTATTCTATATTATCGGGGTATGGCTATTCTGCTCCTGTTCGGACAGCACACCGGGAGAAGAACCGCCCGTTATCCCTCCCGAACCGACTCCTACCATAACCATCAGCAAACCGGAATTCGTCTTCGGTTTCACGGGAGAGAGTAAATATTCTTATTGTCCGAGCGCCCTGAAACAGGAGGACGGCAGTGTACACCTGTTCTTCTGCGGCAACCCGGAAAACCAGATTATGGTTGATAACATCTTCCATATAAAAATCAATCCGGACGGTTCGCAAACTGCTCCCAAAAGTGTGCTGCAACCGGGCATCGCAGGTACATGGGACGATCATCACACCTGCGACCCTTCCGTCATCGAGGGCAGTTTCAGTTGGAACAATACGACTTACAAATATGCCATGTTCTTCTTGAGCAATATGTACGGAGTGTATTACAATGAAATCGGTGTGGCATTCAGCAACAGCCTGGATGCCGATAGTTGGGTGAAATATCCGAAACAGATTGTAAGAAAGACATGGTCGAACGACGGTGACCAGGAAATTGGCGGCGGCGGAAAATCGTGGGGAGTAGGCCAGCCATCCGTAGTATCTCTCGACAAGAAAGGGAAGGTATTGCTGACTTACACCATTGGTGACATTGGCGGCACACGGATAGCGTGGGCGGAAGCTGACTTCAGCAACATGGATAACTATACCATCAGTACTCCCATGACTATCGTTCAAAGCGGCTTGCTGGCTATTGACAACCAATCGAGGGATTATACCTGCAATTCCGAATTCGCCATCAACCAGGATGCGGATAAAATTGTCATGATACGCCCTGTGCAACCTATGCCCAACGATTACCCCGCTTATCTGAACAGTGCGCTGGAAATAGACTACATGAACCTCTCCGACTTCACGAACCAAAGCGGCAGTTGGACACCCATATACCGGATTACTCCCGACGATACAGGATACCCGAGAAATCATAACGCAACTTTATTACGGGATAACTTCGGGCACTTACAGGATTGGGAAGAACCTGCTTTCTACTTTACAGTCAGTAAGGCGGCACCTGACGTACAACCTTCGGGTAGCAGCCATGCCGAATGGACATATCATATCTGGAAGAGCAAGGTGATGAAAAGCAAATAATATCAATCTGACAATTTGATAATCCCATCGCCTGAGAGTGCCTTCTTTCCGCCCTAAGGCAGGAAAAGAAGAAAAAAATGCAAGGATTTCATTTAGCAGAAAAACAGAAAGGAGGGAAAAGTCACTTATGGAAGAACATCATGGAAAGATTTGTCCCCTTTTTGTGTTTTAAAGCCCGATATTGAGCGAAACACGAACAAAGGGTAGATTGATATAGCATCGAATTATTCATTCAACCAGAAGAAAATAAAGCATGTTTTTCGTAAGGCTACACCCTTTCACCCACATAGTATAACCCTTTCAGGCAAATAGCTACACCCTTTTGGGCAAAAGGTGTAGCCCTACCAAAAAACAGATGGTGTATTTTACCTGAATACATCATCCGTTTCGTCTGAAAAGACCATCCGTTCAAGGCAAATAGACGGTGTATTGCAACAAAAAGGACGATGTTTCTTCCGAAAAAAGATGATGGATCGTGCTAAAAGAAGTAATTCAATACAAAGCTACGTTAGCAGAATGTCCGGAACCCCATCTTTATGTCAGTAAAATACTTAAGCCTTTATGATAGAACGTAGACTTTTAGCCTCTTTAACTGAATGGAAAAGTTCCTGAACGGTATAGAAGGAGACTATGATAAAGAACTGATAGAAAACCTTCAGGCCGATAAAGCCCATACGCGTATTATGAAACATTTCAAAAACTATTGCATAGTTGGCGGCATGCCCGAAACTGTGATGCGATATACAGAAAACAGGTATATATTGGCATCAGGTGACATCTAAGACGCCTGAAGAGGAAAAATAGCAGAACATATCGTCGCTCAGAAATTACTGGCATACAATCATAAAGCATGAGGAACAGCCCCACAAGAACATAACGGGCTGTTCCTCTTCTTTTTACGGTTTTGTGACATATCTATCTGTATTTATGCCATTACCAGTATCCATACGTTAATGTCGCGAAATCATATACCTCTTCTCGCATTTGCGCATACCTTTGCAAACAGAAAAAATTTCGTTTGTATCCTTGATTAAAGAATAGGTTAAGATAAAAATATAGGTAAGAAAGATTTCAGAACAGGAAAACAAAAACAGGTAGCAGTTTCAACTACCTGTTTTTCTAAAAGAGAAAAAAGAAAAACATACAATATAACAATCAAAATTAAGAATGATGAATTCAAAACAAGCGCTTTTCAGTCTATTAATGTGCGTACTGGCAATAACAGGTTGTGATACGCAAAAACAAGTCCTCGTAGGCAATGAACTCACCCTGATACGAGCCAAACAAACGTTGGATTCCTTGTACCAGAATTATTCAGTCTCCGGCACATGCTTGTTACGTGAAAATTATCCTTCCAACATAGGTGATTACACCGCAACCTACCTGGCATCCGAAGAGCAAAAGAATATGCCTAACCTGTATTCCTATTTATGGCCCTATTCCGGAACCTTCTCTGCCATAAACGCTTTGTTCGAGGCAACAAGCGATGCAAACTACAAATCATTGCTCGATAATAAAGTGTTAGTAGGACTGGAAGAATATTTCGATACCCAGAGAACTCCCGAAGCCTACGCTTCATACATCAACAGCGCAGCACAATCCGACCGTTTCTATGATGATAATGTCTGGCTGGGCATTGACTTTACCGACGTTTACACGCTTACCAAAGAAGCAAAATACCTCCAGAAAGCGCAACTTATCTGGAATTTCATAGAAAGCGGCATGGACAGTAACCTGGGAGGTGGCATCTACTGGTGCGAGCAAAAGAAAGAATCCAAAAACACTTGCTCAAATGCCCCTGGCTCAGTCTTCGCACTGAAGCTCTTCAAAGCCACAAAAGACAGCACTTACTTCGTAAAAGGGAAGCACCTTTATGAATGGACCAAAGCGAATCTGCAAGATTCTACCGATTATCTGTACTTCGACAATATCGCCCTGAACGGAAAAATAGGTAAAGCCAAATTCGCCTACAACAGTGGCCAGATGATGCAGTCGGCTGCCCTACTCTACCAACTGACTGGCAACAAGAACTACCTGACCGACGCTCAGGACATCGCCCGGGCGTGTCACAACTATTTCTTCATGGACTATGCTACAGAACAGGGCAACACCATCAAACTCCTGAAGAAAGGCGATATCTGGTTCACCGCAGTCATGCTCAGAGGTTTTATCGAACTATACCAAGCAGACCGGAATAAAGTCTATCTGGATTCCTTCAACCAAAGTCTGGACTATGCCTGGGAACATGCACGGGATGAGAAAGGATTATTCAATACCGACTTCAGCGGCAGTACCCACGACAATCGTAAATGGCTGCTGACTCAGGCCGCCATGGTCGAAATGTACGCCCGCCTTGCAGCTATCAAGTAATAAACGAAAATACACTAATACCCTTAAAAACATGAAAAAGAGAAATATTGGCCTATGTGCCGTAGCTTTGTTCTGTATGCACAACAATGCCAAAGCAATGGAACCAACTTTAAAACAAGACAACACTAAAGTTGTGAACCATGCCCAGGTGACTGCCGCATACAAGACAAACCGCCCTGCGGTAAAAAACAGACTATATGTTTCGAAAGCCGTAGAAGCTGAAATCTTGCGGGTAAAGAAACTGCTGACCAACCAGAAATTGGCATGGATGTTTGAGAATTGTTTCCCGAACACGCTGGATACAACCGTACATTACCGTTTGCTAGACGGCAAACCCGACACATTTGTTTATACCGGTGACATCCATGCCATGTGGCTGCGCGATTCCGGTGCACAAGTGTGGCCCTACGTGCAACTGGCGCATAAAGACCCTGAACTGAAAAAGATGTTGGAAGGTGTCATCCGTCGCCAATTCATGTGCATCAACATCGACCCTTATGCGAACGGATACAACGATGGCCCTACAGGCGGCGACTGGATGTCTGATAATACAGATATGAAGCCTGAACTACACGAACGGAAATGGGAGATCGACTCTCTCTGTTACCCTCTCCGATTGGCTTATCAATACTGGAAAGAAACCGGTGACACCAGCGTTTTCGATAAAGCATGGCTGGAAGCTATCACAAACATACTGAAGACATTCAAAGAGCAACAACGTAAAGACGGTGTCGGTCCTTATAAATTCCAACGCAAGACGGAACGTGCTCTCGACACACTGAACAATAATGGTTTAGGTTCTCCGGTCAACCCTGTGGGACTGATTGTTTCCTGTTTTCGCCCTTCGGACGATGCTACAACATTTCAGTTCCTGATTCCATCGAACTTCTTCGCTGTATCTTCTTTAAGAAAAGCTGCGGAAATCCTTTCCACGGTAAATCAAAATGGTACTTTGGCTCAGGAGTGCACAGCTTTGGCTGACGAGGTAGAGACTGCTCTACAGAAATACGCTACCTATAATCACCCGAAATATGGTACAATCTATGCTTTCGAAGTAGATGGTTTCGGCAACCACATGCTGATGGACGATGCCAACGTGCCGAGCCTCCTCGCCATGCCTTATCTGGGCGATGTGGATGTAAACGATCCTATCTACCAGAATACCCGCCGCTTCGTATGGAGCCAGGACAATCCGTATTTCTTCAAAGGCAAAGCCGGTGAAGGAATAGGCGGCCCACATATCGGATATGACATGGTATGGCCCATGAGCATCATGATGAAAGCTTTCACCAGCCAAGATGATCAAGAGATTAAAGAATGTATCAAAATGCTGATGGATACCGATGCCGGTACAGGCTTCATGCATGAATCTTTCCATAAAGATAATCCCGCCAACTTCACCCGTGCCTGGTTTGCGTGGCAAAACACACTATTCGGAGAACTGATTCTGAAATTGGTGGATGAAGGAAAACTGGAATTATTGAACAACATCAAATAAGAGGAGAAACAAATATGCGTAAATTAATAATAGTGGGGTTAATGACTTTTGTGCCCATCTGGCTGTCGGCACAAAAAGCTTTTAAGAATTGGCCTGAAGGCGCATCTCCTAAAGCAGTGGGTGAACTGGTTAGTAAGCGCTTTGTAGAAGTTCCGCACCCCAATTTTAATGGTAATCCGGCTCCCCCCAATGAAATCACTTATCCTGAAACATGTGCTTGGTTTGGAGCTTTGCGCTATGCGGACATAACCCATAATAAGAAACTACTCCGGCAATTGGAAGAGCGCTTCTTGCCCATCTTCGGTCCGGAACGCCGTTTGCAGCCGTTACCCGACCATGTAGACCATACCGTATTCGGAACGATACCTTTGCAATTGTATGCGCAGACGGGTAAGGAGATTTATTATCATATGGGAATCTGGTATGCCGACGAGCAATGGAAAATGCCCCGTAACACCAAACATAAAGAAGAATATCAAGCCTTGCTGGATAAAGGGCTATCGTGGCAGACACGTTATTGGATTGATGACATGTTTATGATATCAGCCATTCAGTCTCAAGCCTTTTTCGTAACCAAAGACCGCCGGTATATAGACCGTGCTGCCGCGGAAATGGTGGTTTACCTTGATAAAATACAGCGACCAAACGGATTATTCTATCATGCAGAAGATGTTCCATTCTTCTGGGGGCGCGGTAATGGATGGATGGCAGCCGGAATGACGGAACTTCTCGGACTCTTGCCTGAGGACAATCCGAACCGAACCCGCATTTTGGAATCGTACCGGAAAATGATGGATACCTTGCGCAAATATCAGAAAGAAGATGGTTTGTGGGGACAATTAGTAGATGATAAAACGACTTGGACGGAAACATCCGGTTCGGCTATGTTCATTTATGCAATGATAAAAGGCGTAAAACAAGGGTGGCTGGATGAGGCTGTCTACACTCCCATAGTTCGGAAAGCCTGGATTGCTTTAGTGGGACATATTGACGAAAAGGGAGATATTGCCGGTGTGTGCGAAGGCACCAACAAGACGAATGATCGTCAATTCTACTTGAACCGCCGCACTTTATCGGGCAATATGCATGGACAAGCTCCGGTATTGTGGTGTGTGAATGCATTTTTGGAAAAATAACCTTATAACGATAGAAAAACAATGATACATAAGTATTTTATGCCTGTACTGATAGCACTGTTGTGCATGTACGGAGGAAAAGTTTCTGCCAAGGAAATCAGTGTACAGTCGCCCGACGGCAAACTGAGAGTGAACATAGAATTAAAAGATAAGGTATATTACTCCGTATATTCGGGGAATGACTTATTACTGGATAATTGTTCTTTGACTATGACATTAGGCAATGAAGTACTGGGAGAGCAACCGAAACTGAGAAGTTTGAAACGTGGCAAGATTGATGAAAGCATAAGACGGGAAATCCCATTGAAAAATGCAATCGTTGAGAATTATTGCAATACGTTACGCATGAATATGGCAGGTAATTACGCCATCGAATTTCGGGTCTTTGATAATGGAATGGCCTATCGTTTTGTAACAGACAAGAAAGGTGAGGTTGAAGTAAAGGGAGAAGATTTCGTAATCAATTTCCCGGCTGACTATTTGGCTCACATGTCTCAGCCGAACAGCTTTAAAACGTCCTACGAATATCCATATACGCATATACAAACTAAAGAATACAAAGCAACAGACCGTATGACCTATCTGCCTGTACTATTAGAGACAGATAAACAATACAAGATATTGATATCGGAAGCCGATTTGCAGGATTATCCATGTATGTTCCTGAAAAGTACCGGTAACAATGGGATGCAATCGCTTTTCCCGAAGTGTCCGCTGGAATTTGGTGAGGACGGTGACCGTAGCATGAAAATATTGAAAGAGGCCGATTATATAGCCAAGACTTCCGGAAAAAGGAGTTTCCCGTGGCGTTTCTTTGTGATTTCCGATGATGACAGGGATATTATTTCCAATGAGATGGTGTACAATCTTTCTTCTCCCTGTGAACTGGAAGATTATAGTTGGATTAAGCCGGGCCAAGTAAGCTGGGAGTGGTGGCATGATGCCCGTTTGTATGGAGTTGATTTCCGCTCCGGTTACAACATGGATTCCTACAAATATTATATTGATTTCGCTTCATCTTTTGGCATTCCTTACATCATCATGGACGAAGGCTGGGCAAAAAGCACCCGTGACCCGTTTACACCGAATCCTACGATTGACCTGCAAGAGCTGATTAAATATGGCAAAGAACGTAATGTGAAGATTGTATTGTGGTTGACTTGGTTGGCGGTAGAAAATCATTTTGATCTGTTCAAGACATTTGCCGATTGGGGAATTGCCGGAGTAAAAATAGATTTTATGGATCGTAGCGATCAATGGATGGTGAACTATTACGAACGTGTAGCCAAAGAAGCTGCTAAATACAAATTATTTGTAGATTTCCATGGTTCATTCAAGCCGGCAGGTTTGGAACGCAGATACCCGAATGTCCTTTCGTATGAAGGAGTATTGGGCATGGAGCAAGGCGGCAACTGTAAACCGGCAAATTCCATCTATCTGCCGTTCATGCGAAATGCCGTAGGTCCCATGGATTTTACCCCCGGCTCTATGCTTTCCGCCCAACCCGAGGACAATCGTTCTACTCGCGCCAATGCAATGGGATCGGGAACCCGTGCTTACCAAATGGCTCTGTTTATTGTGTTTGAGAGTGGCTTGCAGATGCTCGCCGACAACCCTGTGTATTATTACCGTGAACGTCCTTGTACAGAATTCATATCCAGTGTTCCTGTTGTGTGGGATGAAACTAAAGTATTAGATGCCAAAGTGGGAGAATATGTTGTTATTGCCCGCCGTAGCGGAGAAAAATGGTTTATCGGCGCTATCACCAACAATACCGGACGTGAACTTGAGATAGATTTAAATTTCCTGCCGGAAAGCAAAAAACTACATCTTACTTATTTTGAAGATGGCATCAATGCAGACCGCCAGGCTATGGACTATAAAAAGAGAGAAGCAGAAGTTACAAGTTCTACCAAATTGACGATGAAACTGGTTCGTAATGGTGGTTGGGCCGGTGTAATCGAATAAGAAAAACAATACTATGAATTTGAAAAATATATGCCTGCTTCTCTTGCTGTGTTGTGTGCAAGGGCTGCATGCAGAGAACGGTTATGAGCTATGGCTACGTTATAAACCGGTAAACAAGGGAAATCTTTGCGAGTCCTACTGCTTGAAAAGCCGTAAAATCATGTTCCCGGGAGAAGCAGAAAGCCTGATTGCTGCAAAGAAAGAACTACAGGCCGGTCTGTCCGGATTATTAAATATGCCTTATACAGAAGCGGAGACTTTAGAGGATAACATGCTGGTGGTTGGTACACCTCAGTCTGTACCATTGTTTAAGAAGCAAGATTTCTATGCCGAAATTAACGGATTGTCCGACGAAGGCTATCTAATTCTGGACTGTACTATAGAAGGGAAAAAGGTTATAGCTATAGCAGCCAGGACAGATGTTGGAATACTATATGGCGTTTTCCATTATCTCAGGTTGATACAGACCAATCAGCCTTTGGATAAACTATATATTAAGGAAAATCCAAAACTGAAGTATCGTGTATTAAATCATTGGGATAACCTGAACGGAACAGTAGAACGTGGTTATGCAGGGTATAGTATCTGGAATTGGGAAAGGCTTCCATCTTATAAGGAACAACGCTATACGGATTATGCACGCGCCAATGCCTCCATCGGTATCAACGGAACGGTACTCAACAATGTGAATGCACAAGCTAAGAGCTTGCGGACGGATTGGTTGGTAAAAGCTTCCGGACTGGCAGATGTATTCCGCCCTTATGGTATAAAAGTGTATCTGACAGCAAAGTTTAGCGCACCCAAAGAAATAGGCGGGCTGAATACGGCTGACCCTAAAGATCCTCAGGTGCGGAAATGGTGGAAAGAGAAAGTGAAAGAAATATATTCTTTAATACCCGATTTTGGTGGTTTTCTGGTAAAGGCAAACTCAGAAGGTCAACCCGGACCACAAGATTACGGCTGTTCTCATGCCGATGGTGCGAATATGCTTGCCGAGGCTTTGGAACCTTATGGGGGTATTGTATTTTGGAGAGCATTTGTCTACCAGAATGAACGTCATGTAGATCGTGTGATAAACGGGTACAATGAGTTTAAACCGCTGGATGGTAAATTTGCAAAAAATGTCTTTGTACAACCCAAGAACGGCCCCATAGACTTTCAGCCGCGTGAACCTTTTCACCCTTTATTCGGTGGTATGCCCGATACGCCACTGTCTTTAGAGTTTCAGATAACACAGGAGAATCTTGGACATGCAGGGCATCTGGTATATTTGGGCACTCTGTTTGAAGAAACCCTCCAATCAGATACTTATGAGAATGGAAAAGGCTCTACCGTTTCAAAGGTTTTGCAAAACTACGGGGAATCTCATGGAATTTCAGCCATCGCCGGTGTTCCTAATATTGGTACAGACCTTAATTGGACAGGACATTTATTCGGACAAGCCAACTGGTATGCCTTCGGTCGTCTGGCATGGAATCCGGATACAAGCTCAGGCAAAATTGCGGAAGACTGGGTGAGAATGACCTTCTCCAACGACGAAAACGTACTCTCTCCGGTACTGAAAATTATGATGATGTCCCGTGAAACCTATGTCAACTATACCATGCCCCTCGGACTGAATCATATCATGAACTATGACACACATAACGGACCTGAACCTTGGCATGACGATCCGGTATGGACTGCTTTCGACTATCATAAAATAACCAAGGACAGTATCGGTGTAAACAGAACTGCCAAGGGGACGGGAGCTACCGGACAATATCATCACCCGGTTAGTGAAATGTTTGATGATATCAAGGCGTGCCCTCAGGAATATCTTCTGTGGTTTCATCGAGTTCCTTGGAACTATAAGATGGCTTCGGGAAGGACTTTATGGGATGAACTTATTTATCATTACTACAAAGGTGTGGACGAAGTTCGGCAGATGCAGGCAATTTGGAACAAACTGGATGGTAAGATAGACCGTGAACGTTTTAATCATGTCGCATCTTTATTGAAGTATCAGGAACAGGAAGCTATCTGGTGGCGAGACGGCTGTCTACTTTTCTTTCAGGACTATTCAAGATTGCCTATCCCTGCAAATCTGGAACAGCCCCAACATTCATTGAAATATTATAAAACCATTCCTTTCCCGCATGATTGGAAAGGACGCTACGAATAAATAAAGAATTTATGAAATACATGATGTTTACAATGTTGTTGGTGTGGTTATTTGCCATGCCGACCCAGGCTCGTCAGCCTGATGAATATTGGAGTTCTCCTCGTGGCACTTACGAAGAACGTCGTGATTTATTTTTAGATTACTACTCAGAGAATGGAGGTGGACACCCTCTTTACGGTGTCTTCCGCCAGGCAGCGCGTGCCGCTTCCGGACGTCCTCTGGAGATGGACAAGATGAGGGAGGTGATTTCCGTCATCAAATCGAACCGTGATTGCAATGACTTTACACTCAATTGTCTGCTTCGCATGGTTTATCTGGACAAGAGGCAACCTTTCTTTCCGGCAGAAATAAAAGGAAGCATTGAAGAGTGTATTCTGGACTTTAAATATTGGTGGGACGACGGCCGCCGTGATACAACCTACCGTTGCTATCATACGGAAAACCATCAGGCACTTTATCATACTGCGGAATTGCTGGCAGGTCAGCTTTATAAAAAAACAAAGTTTACCAATGGGATGAACGGCAAGCAACACATGGCACACGCTAAAGAAAGGCTGATGAAATGGTTGGAATATCGTTTCCGTTTCGGATTCAGCGAATGGATGTCCACTTATTACGAGGTGGAAGTATTGCTGCTGGCCAATTTGTATGATTTTGCCGAGGACAAGGATATTCGCTCCAAAGCCGGCATGGTGCTGGATTTACTCATGTTTGATGTAGCGCTGAATAATTATGAAGGTTTCCTCGGCTCGGCAAGTGGACGTAATTATGCCCATTCTATCATCATGGGAGCCCACAATACGGCTCCATTGACCAAGTTGGTATTCGGCGTGGGGACTTATGACCGGGATGAGGTGATGGCACCCGTAGCTCTCTCCACCAGTTCGTACCGTTGCCCGGAAGTCATCCGAAAAATAGCAGTGGACTACAAGACTCCTTTATTAAACCGTCAACGGGTAAGTATAAACGTAGAAGATGCTCCCGCCTATGGCATTTCGTATGATAAGGAGCTGGATTGTCACCTCTTCTGGGGCATGCAGGAGTTCATACATCCCATGGCTATTCGTATGTCTAAACAGATTTCAGAAAAATACGACGTATGGCCCTATCGGAACTATGATGAGTACATTAAAAAATATGATGCGCAGATAGCCGAACATGGCAAACTTGTGGATATGCATCTGGATCGATTTGCACTTTCAGAGGCCAATATAGAAACCTACCGTACCAAGGACTATATGTTGAGTTGTGCGCTGGACTACCGAAAAGGTGCTCCGGGCTATCAGCAACATATATGGCAAGCAACATTGGGCAATAAGGCTCTGGTATATACCAATCACCCCGGCGGAAAGAATCTGCGTTGGTCGCCCAACTATTGGGCCGGTAACGAAATTCTGCCCCGTGCTGCTCAAAGCAAGAATGTGGTAATCTGCATCTATAACATACCGGCCAATCAAAAGAATGATTTTTCCCATGCTTATTTCCCCGTGAAAGCTTTTGATGAAGTACATATTTCCGGTTCCTGGATATTTGGATGTAAAGAGGATGGCTATGTAGCTTTATATTCAAGAAATACAGCAGATTTAAGAGCCGATGACAGAGGCGAAGTCTGTGACCTACTGGCAAAGGGCCGGCAGAATATCTGGATTTGTGAGATAGGTTCAAAATCACAATGGGGAAGCTTCTCAAAGTTTATAGAAGCCATATCTGCCGCATCGGTTCATGATGACGGATTGGACATCAGTTATGAATCTCCGTCCGAAGGTATGGTTTCATACAGTTGGGACAGTCCTTTCTATGTGAAAGGCAAGGAAATGCCATTGCGTTGGCAGTATAGATATGATAATCCTTATTGCAAAGCCCTGTTCAATTCCACCTGTATAGAGATAGCAAAGGATGGAGAAAAGATAATCCTGGATTACAATAAGACAAAAAGGTGACATTCGGTCAGGATATCATAGAATATAAACTATAATTAAATAACAAATCGTTTAATTTAAATTGCATATTATGAAGTTACGAAAAACACATTTATTATGGATACCTTTAGTGGTATGCCTATTTCTCGTAAATAGTGTAAATGTCATGGCGGCTATAGAACAAGCCATCCATGTGAAAGGGCAGGTTGTAGACTCTGCCGGTGAACCTGTGATTGGAGCCAATATCGTAGTAAAAGGTACTACTACTGGAGTGATTTCGGATATAGACGGCAATTTTGCTATTGACGCTCCGAAGAATGCGGTACTGCTTATTTCCTTTATCGGATATAAGTCGGAAGAAGTGAAAGTGACAGGACCTTCGGTGAAAATAGTGTTGAAGGATGATGCCGAGATGCTGAACGAAGTGGTAGTTGTCGGTTACGGTTCTCAAAAGAAATCAGACATAACCGGAGCTATGGTGAACGTAAAGAGCGAAGCGCTGCAACAAGCGCCTGTAGGAAACATCGGCGCGGCATTGCAAGGTCTGGCTGCCGGTGTGGACGTGCAGATGGCAGGCGGAAATACGCACCCGGGAGCTTCTCCGCAGATTCGCGTACGTGGAGAACGTTCTCTTAATGGAGGTAATGATGTCTTGATTATTGTGGACGGAATTCCTTTCTCCGGTGGACTGAACGAAATCAATAACGATGACGTAGAGAGTATCAGCGTACTGAAAGACGCTTCAGCAACAGCCATCTATGGTTCTCGCGGTGCCAACGGCGTACTCCTAATCACGACTAAACGTGGAAACAAGGGAAAAATCAACGTCAGTTACAGCGGCTATTACGGCATTACGACTGCTATTAAAGAATATGACGTGATGAACAGTTCCGAATATATACAATTGAAAAAATGGGCCACCTACAATGCCAATCCGGATGCCTACACCGGCATTGATGATCCGAACCTGATGCGCGTGGGTGATGTATTCCGTGATCAGGAGGAGATGGATGGCTATCTGGCAGGAAACGATACGGATTGGCAGAACATGATATTCCGAAACGGCATGACGACAAATCACCAAGTAGCTATCAATGGTGGTAATGACCGCACTACATACAGTGCTTCCGTAGGTTATTATAAAGGACAGAATAACTATGAAGCACATAGCTTTGAACGCATGACGGCCAAGCTTTCTCTTGACACAGAGATAACCAGCTTCCTGAAAGTAGGTCTCTCTACCTTAAACACTTACATCATCAATAAAGGGCAGGACACCAATCCGATGGAAATGGCTTTGCGTGCTTCTCCTTTCACTACTCCATATAAAGAAGACGGTTCTCTGCGTACTTATCTGCCCGGTAGTGGTCAAAATGTATGGAATCCCTTATTAGATACTCAGAAAAACAGTGTGATAGACGACCGTAAGAGCCTGTCTACCTTCACCACCGGTTATATCGACGTGAAGCTGCCTTTCGGCATCAAGTACCGTTTTAATGGTGGTGTAAATCTGAAATATTATTCAATCGGTCAATTCCAATCCACCAATACGACCAAACGTATGGGTGCCCTCGACTGGTCGTTCGGCGAATACCAACACAGCGTGGACTATACACTGGAGAATATCCTGACTTGGGACTACTCTTTCAACAATATCCACAACTTCAACGTGACCGGATTGTTTTCCGCAGAAGAGAAGGAGTTCACCAAGAACAGCGTGTCCGGCAATGACTACTACGATGACAACATCCAGTATTACAATCCGGGACTTGCACAGGGCAACGTGACCGGTGGCGGTGGCTACGAGAAATGGGGCCTGCTCTCTTACATGGGACGTCTGAACTATAACTATAAAGAGAAGTACCTGTTGACGGCAACCGTGAGATACGACGGCTCATCCCGCTTGGCAAAAGGCAACAAGTGGCATGCGTTCCCTTCGGTTGCTTTGGGATGGAACCTGATGCGTGAGAACTTCATGCAGAATGTCAATGCGGATGTTCTTTCCGGCATAAAACTTAGAGCCAGTTGGGGTAATGTAGGTAGTACGGCTATCAGTGCTTATCAGACAATGTCAAGACTGGATACCGGTAGCAAGTACTTGTTAGGGACAAACGGTGTGATGGGAGTTCGTCCGGGTTCTGTTCCTGATAAAACTTTGGGATGGGAAAATACCGAAACCTGGAATGTGGGCATAGACTTTGGCTTCTTGAACAATCGCATTACGGGTACTATTGAATGGTATCAACAGAATACGACCGATTTGTTAGTAGGCGTGAACCTGCCCTCCACTTCTGGCTATTCCAATTCATATTTAACCAATCGTGGTGCCACCCGGAACCGCGGTCTGGAGTTCAATGTGAGTACAGTCAATATTGCAGGCGACGGGCAGGATAAATTCTCTTGGTCAACCGATTTGAATATCTTCGGCAATCGCAATAAGATTATGGATCTTGGTGAAGGAGTAGAATTTGATAAAGATAGAGGATGGTTTGTCAGTAAAGACAAATACATAATCTACTCTTATGAACAGGATGGATTGTGGCAGGATACTCCTGAAGACCATGCATTAGCAGAATCATTCGGCTACGCAACTTCCGGTGCCAATTCAGTAATCGGTACTGTCAAAATCAAAAACCACCATATAGATTATGAAGAAGATGGTGTAACTCCGAAAGCCAAGCAAATAATCAATGAAGACGATAAAACATTTATCGGACAGCGTGCTCCCAAATTTGAAGGAGGTATCAACAACCGTTTTGCCTGGAAAGGCTTCGACCTTTCGTTCTTGTGGACATTCCGTTGTGGTGGAACTATTACCTCGGATATGCATAACGGCTGGATGAATACTTTGCAGGGTGGTTACAACAACCTGAACGTGGATTACTGGACGCCGGACAATACAACAGCCCGTTGGCCGAAACCCACTACCGCTACAGTTTCCAACAAAGGATTACTGGCCCGTTATGACGGTTCTTACCTGAAACTGAGGAATATCACGTTAGGATACAATATCCCCAAGACATTCCTTTCCAAATTAAACGTGCAAACAGCCCGCGTATATGCTACAGGCTCAAATCTCTTCACTTGGTTTAGCAAAGAATACCGTAAAGATGGCGGCATAGATCCGGAGACTACAAGTACCATCAACTTAAAGACTCCTCCTACACGCACATTTGTGTTTGGCTTGAATTTAACTTTCTAAATTAGTAATTGAATAATAGCAGAATGAATATGAAAAAGATATTATCAACACTTGCCTTGTCATCACTTGTTTTGTTGGCAACCGGTTGTTCCGATTTTCTGGAGGAAGAGAATCACTCGAATGTAATGCAGGATTTCATGGCAACACCTTCCGGCTTTGGCATGGCCCTAAACTCTGTTTATGCCAATGTACGTTCCACTTATAGTGCCGAAGAAGGCATTCACGGACTGATGAATCCGGGCACGGACGAATTGAAGAACAACATCGGAGGAAGCAACCGTTGCGCCGATCTTGCAAACTACGATTTAGAGAAATATAATGCAAACAATGAATACCCAAGGAAGTTGTGGAACGATGCCTATATCCACATCAACACCTTGAACTATATGATTGAAAATGCTGATAAAGTAGATATTACCACCACTGTGCTGACTGCTGCACAGCGTGACCAGTACTTAGGTGAAGCTTATTTTATGCGAGCTTATAATTACTTTCATTTGGTGGAACAATTCGGTGACGTTACACTGACTACCACCTATAATGCATCCCCAAGTACTTCGGCCGAACGCCATGATATGGTGCGTGTTTATGAAGAGGTCATTATCCCTGATTTATTGAATGCCATCAGGCTCTGTTCACCCAGTCCGCAACTCAATAATCTGGAGTCAGGCCGCGCTTCTGCCGCAGCTGCCCGCCACTTGTTGTCACGTGTTTATCTGACATTAGCCTGGGTATTCGATAAAGATCCTGCCAATCCATCATATAAAGGAAATACGCAGACGAAGTACTATAACACCACCAAGGCTAAGGAATATTATCAGAAAGCGTTTGATATGGCAACCGGATTAATCACGGATGCCCCTTCTTTGGGATTGAAGCTGATGGACAATTATGCAGATGTTTTTGATGAAGCCAATGATGCCCCTTCCGGCAAGAACAAGGAAGAACTGTTTGTAGCCCGTATGGACTGGGATGATGACAACACTTTTGGCGGACGCAGCACGCTGAATCATTACTTTGTGAATGGTTATGACCAGTATTTGGGTGAGCGTAACATCAATGACGGACGTTGTTACTCTTGGATTAATCCTACCGGCTATACCTATAATGCTTTCAACAACCGTGATAAAGATACACGTTATAAAGCAACTTTCCAGACAGTGTGGTATGCCACTAAAACGCAAAAAGGTGGTGTTGTCAATTATGTCATTGACGGCAAGGACGAAAGCTTCAACTGGGACTATACCGTTGTTGGCGATACTGCCATGTACTATCCGGGATATTATATGTCTGCTGAAGAAATCAGAGCTAAAACCCAGAATCGTGAAGGCAATCACTATCTGATTTTTACCCCTGACGCTTACAATGGTCGTGCCATTTTCCCCACTATCATGAAGTTTCTGGACAGAACGCGTGCTATTCCCAATGACAATACAGATCGCTCTTACATCATTTATCGTTTAGCCGAAACTTATTTGCTGGCTGCTGAGGCCGCTTTCAAATTGGGTGATAATACGAATGCAGCTAAATATATAAATGTGATTAGAGAGCGTGCCCGTGATAAGCAAATCGGTGAAATTGGTGCATTGGACATCGCTCCAAGTGATGTTACGCTCGACTTCATCCTTGAAGAACGTACCCGTGAGTTGCTTGCAGAACATTGCCGATGGGCAGATTTAGTTCGTACCGGAACATTGATTGACCGTGTGCGCATGTATGACGATGGTAAAGCTAATACGAATATTACGGAAGACAGACATTGGTTACGTCCTGTTCCACAACAAATGATTGACCGTGTGACGACCGGCGAACGTTATCCACAGAATCAAGGATGGTGATAGGTTTTTGACACTTTGTATTTCCCATCCCCCGAGAATGCCTTATTTGCGCAACAGGGCACAGTAGGACAGAAATACGCGATTAAAAAAGTATATCCGGTTGATGCACAGCCGGATATCTTTTTATACACATCGTTATAAAAGTAAAAGCATCTCCTATTTCTACAAAATGAAGGTGCTTTTCGTTGGAAAAGGATGCCGTACGTGCAGGGAATAAACTTCCAAGGTGCAGGACATATAGACCCAGCGCGCTGGATATAAGCGTTGACAAGTTGGATATAAAGTACCGACAGATTGGATATATAGCTCTTGCAAACAGAATATCAACATCTGAAAAACAGCATAGGAAATAGCTGCATTTACAGGCATTATCCGGCACATGTAACTCCTATTTTCATGTTTTCAAAAAAGGTTTGTATTAGCAAAAGAAGAGAAATGGCGTCTTTCTGCAAAAGGAAGACGCCATTTTAGTAACAAGTGGAAGGCCTGCACAGTCTATCTATCAACCTATACCGGGATATTACGGAATGCCGAGGCATGCAGTGCCCAAAAGATAAACCTGAAATACTTCATAAAATATGTAGTTAGAAACGCATCGTCCCTATAAGAACTTTTGTTATCTTTGTATCGTTGTGTTACAAGGTAACAGATTAAAAAACAATAAGGAGGACAGGAAATGAATCCATTGGACTATATAGTACAGGACAGGAAAAGACTTCCCTACGGAATGATGAACTTTGCAGATATTCGCTGCGACAACTATTATTATGTAGATAAAACCCGCTTCATCCCCATGATAGAGCAGGCAGACCGTTTCTTCTTCTTCATCCGTCCACGACGCTTTGGCAAGAGTCTGACACTGAATATCCTGCAACACTATTATGACGTGAGTACCCGCGATAAGTTTGACGATCTTTTTGGTGACCTCTACATCGGGCAACACCCCACGCCTGACCGCAACAGCTACTTAGTGCTCTATCTCAACTTTTCCGGCATCAATGCCGAACTAAATGATTACCGCAAAGGATTGGATGAGCACTGCGGCACAACCATCGAGAGCTTTTGCAAGAAATATGCCGATCTCCTCCCCCCGGAGACATGGGAAGAACTGCATACCAAAAACGGAGCTGTAGCGCAACTGGAATTCCTCTACCAAGTATGTGAACGCGCCGGACAGAAAATGTACCTTTTCATCGACGAATACGACCATTTCACCAACGCCATCCTTTCCAATCCCGAAAGTTTACGCCGATACACTGACGAGACGCATGGCGAAGGTTATCTGCGTAATCTATTTAACAAAGTGAAGGCAGGAACCTATTCCAGCATCAAGCGCTGCTTCATCACCGGCGTAAGCCCTGTGACGATGGACGACCTGACCAGCGGATTCAACATTGGTACCAACTACTCACTCTCATCGAAATTCAACCAGTTGATGGGTTTCACTGAAGAAGAAGTGCGCGAAATGCTTAACTATTATTCTACAAACAGTCCTTTCCGCCACACCGTGGACGAATTGATAGAGATAATGAAACCTTGGTATGACAATTACTGTTTTGCGCAGGATTGTTATGGCGAAACCACGATGTACAACTCCAATATGGTGCTTTATTTCGTAAAAAACTACATTGATAATGGTAAAGTGCCGCAAAACATGATAGAGAGCAACATCCGCATCGACTATGAGAAGTTGCGCATGCTCATCCGCAAGGACAAGGAATTTGCCCACGATGCCTCCATCATCCAGACTTTAGTGAGCCAAGGCTATATCACCGGTGACCTGAAGGATGGTTTCCCTGCCGTCAGCATCACCAATCCCGATAATTTCGTAAGCCTGCTCTACTACTTCGGAATGCTCACCATCAGCGGAATGCACGAAGGAAAAACCAAACTGACCATTCCCAATATGGTGGTGCAGGAACAACTCTACACCTATCTGCTGAATACTTATAATGATGCCGACCTCAGCTTCAGCAGCTATGAAAAGAGCGAACTATCCAGTGCACTGGCCTATCGGGGTGATTGGCAGTCCTACTTCGGCTACATTGCCGACTGTCTGAAGCGTTATGCCTCACAGCGTGACAAGCAGAAGGGCGAGTTCTTTGTCCACGGCTTCACCCTTGCCATGACTGCTCAGAATCGCTTCTACCGCCCCATCTCCGAACAGGACACACAGGCAGGATACGTCGATATCTTCCTCTGTCCGATGCTGGAGATTTACTCCGACATGACGCACAGTTACATCGTGGAGTTGAAGTATGCCAAGTACAAAGACCCCGAAAACCGCGTGGAAGAACTGCGCCGGGAAGCCATTGCCCAAGCCAACCGCTACGCCGACACGGACACAGTGAAACGCGCCATCGGCAACACCCGGCTGCACAAGGTTGTAGTGGTATATAAAGGGATGGAAATGCGGGTGTGCGAGGAGGTAGACGGCAGTTTCAACGGAAAAGCCGATGAATAAGACAACCATGAAAGATGAAAAAGCATTTTCTATTGCAACAGGAAATATCCGACTGTTTAGAATCAGTCGGATATTTCTTTAATCAGGATTACGATCAACGGATTTATTCGTAAACAGCAAATTCATAAATACGTGTAGCTTTCCCGTTGGGAGCCTGCACGGGCTGAGTAACCAACAAACGCAGATAACGTACTTTTTCGGCCTTACCTAAAGAACGGTTGATTACATTCTGCTTATTACCCGTAACAAAGTCCAGCGTGCGCCATGCCTCATCCTGGTTGTTTCTGCCTTGCAGGAAGCAACCGCCGGTTATGTAAGAGAAACTTTCCTGCGCAGCATTCACCACCTTCCAACCACTGATTTCTTTTTCTGTTCCCAAGTCGAAGTCTACGTAATTGGGAAGCATGGAGATGTCACACCATTTGGTGCTCTCGTTTCCGTCGATAAGGAATGCAGGCTTTTCTTTGTCGTTGATATATCCCGACCAAGCAACGATGTGTTCCGGTTTCAGCAGATTGACCTCGGGTTCTGTCACCCCTTGCAGACCGGCATTGTCTTTATTGGCAGTACGGAATAAAGTAGATACAGCCTCGGCAGGAGCATAAGGTTCTTCCACAAGCGTAGCGGCAAACAAGACCATATTTTTATTATCCGGCAGGATAATCTGAGTGGCCTTAGCCGGAATATCAATGGCAAACTTGAACATATAAGTAAACTCATACGCATGGTCACCCTCTGCCGAGTGGCGGTGTGTACCGATGTAGGCTACTTCCGCATCCTTCAGATAGCCTTGCGTATGCCCCGTATGTCCCCATTGACCGACAAAACCGGTATAAGATGGAACAACAACCTCCTGCACACTCTTACCTACACGGAATATACCTTTAGAGTCCTGCTCAGCAGTTGCCGCAGCAGCCAAGATATACAAACGGTTGTAAGCGTGCCCCGCAGGTAACTGCAAAGTATCTCCGGTGCATGCCATACCATTCAGTTCTTCTTTGGTTTCCAGACGGAAAGGAACCCGGTTGACAGTCAATTCAGCAGGAACCAACTCGGCTGCATAGGAATAGCCTGACTCAAAATCGGCTTCCCAGCGAAATTCATTCCAGCTAAAGCATTTACGGTCATAGTTCAGAGAAAGCTGTTCGGACTTCAACGCTGCTTTTCCGGCAGCATTCAGGCGGAGTTTATAAGTCTTGATACTGTTGGGTTGTATGGAAACTTGCAGTTGGTTGCCATTAAAGGCGGCACTGCCTGTAGTCTTTTCCGTTCCGTCCGCTTCATTGGCGCTCAAGATGTTTCCGGCAAAGGTCAGCACGGCATTCTGTGGAGCTTTGCCGCCGGTTTCGTATACACGCACCACATATTCGTCAGAGCTTTCCGCTTTCTTCAAAGCCTTAATTACCACATGGGCGTTGTCCGAAGATACCAAGGAGAAGGTTTTTCCTAATGTTCCGTTATGCTTCTCTACTTCGAAAGCCTTGACACGCTGATTCAGCACTTCGGCATCTTTCGCAATTTGTGCTTTGTCCAAATTGCCGGTATGAGGCATCAAGCTGTATGTAAACGTATGATAGCCTAAATCCTGGCGGTCCTGATAAGAATAATTATTCTTTGTGGCAGGCGTATGGAGCAAAGTCAGACGGAGCGTATGGTTATCGGGCTTATCCCAGCCATATTTGCTGTCATTCATAATGGCAACGCCATAGCTGCCGTCACGGTCAGTCAGGTCTGCCCAGTATTGGGCATACACTTCATAAGCAGTCAACACGTTGTTACCGCGCTGAACAGTGCCTACACCGAGGTCATAGGTTGCTTTCTCGTTATCAAGATTCAAAGGGAATTCCGCTTTCAGGAGGGCATTGGTGGATTGCCAGTCAATTTCATTGTAGAAGTCTATACGTTCAGCCAGTTCTCCTTCGTAAAGACGGATATACTGACGGAATACAGATTCACCATGACGCTTCTCCACACATAGGGTCTTGCGCAAGTCTCCGTCTTCACTCAGAGTCATTCTGACATCTTCCGTTATGGAAACAGGGGTGCTGTCCACTGTCTTCTTCATAATTTCCCAGGCAGGCCAGTTGTAAGAGGCATTATCCGTAAATAGCGCCAGGCGAATCGACTTACCGTTCTTAACAAGCTCTTTACCATTCGTCTTATCGTACAAAGAAGTTATATCCCCTTGTTCATTCAGTGAAATCTTGTATACGGAGTTCTCTATAACAGTGGTTGCGACAGATGTAGCTGCCTGTTGTTGATTTCCGGAAAGGCGGATGTCATAAACGGCATATCCGGTGGCAGGCACCGTGGCTTCTACCAGCAAGTGCACTTTTCCGTTTTCATAAGACAGCAGTTGTGAAGCAACTTTTTTACCTTCCGCGTCATAAACACTGATGCCTTTGGGGAACTTGGAAGCCTCAACGGCTATTTCCACCACATCCGTCACCGGAAAGCCCAGTGCATTGTAGAATACCACAGGAATTCCCTTGACGCGGGTATCCATCTTCTCGGAAACAGCACCGACAGAGGTAGTCAATATACCGGAGAACTGTTTCAGTGAAAGGAATTCGTCATTCCATGAAAACTCATAAGCACGGGGAATGCTGGTACCCGTAAGGTCATCGTGGAATTGATGGAAGATGAAACGTTTCCACGATTCTGTCAGGCTCTTGCCCGGATAGTCGGCTATACCCAGCCAATCTGCAGCAACGGCAGCTCTCTCGGCTGCATCACCCAACAGCTCATTCTGCCGGTTGTAGAGCTTCATGGCAGCCTGCGAAGTATAACATCCCGTTCCATGCACATCCATCAGCAATTCTCCGTTGAATACGGGCAATTCGGAATGTTTGTCATAGGGAAGATAGTCTTTAAACAACTGGTCGCTGGTGGCGCTGATGATTTCCAACGGCCCGTTCCCTTTGATGCCTTTCTCTACAGAGTTGACGGAGCCGAGAGTAGGAGAACCGCCCGTATCACCCGTACCGTAATAGCGGTACACGGTGTTCAGTGGAGTACGCTTGGCCAGTTCCTGCAGTTGTTTATCTTCTGATAAGTCGATGTTGCTCCAACGCTTGCCATAGTCATAGCCGTGCGCAAGCATGATAGAGGAACCATCTACTCCTTGCCACAGTCCAATAGTAAAAGGGTGTTTGCTTTTACCATAGAAAGGATTGACGCGCCAATCCAGTTTTTGGGAAGAAAAGCCGATGAGACCGCAGTGATTGGCAATGGTGGGCAACGTCCAGCCGAAACCAAAGCAGTCGGGAAGGAAGATGTCGGTACTTTCCACTCCGAACTCCTGCCGGTAGTATTCCTGCCCAAGCAAGATATTACGAATGGAAGACTCCACGGAAGGAACCAGCACGTCCGAAGCCTCCCAGCTACTGCCACTGATGTGCCAACGGCCCGAACTGATAAATGATTTGAGTTGTTCGTACTCGCCGGGATAATACTCCTTCATCCATGCGTACTTCACACCGCCTTCAAAGTTGAAGATGTAATCGGGGTACTTCTTTAGCAAAAACAGGTTGCGTGACAGAGTGTTCCAGACATACTCCTTGATGGTGGTTTGTATATCCCAGTTCCACTGGGTGTCCAAATGCGCATCTGCCACCATGTAAGCTTTCGCTTTCTTCTCTTGTTTTGCATCTTGCGCTTGCACGCTGCCTGCACAAAGCAAGGCGGATGCCAATAGGATAATCGGTAGTTTCATAGTAAAACAGTCTATTGTAAATAATGAGGTTTCTTATCAGCCGTAAAGCTAAGCGTATTTATGAAAATGCAGATACACATTTATGCCATATAGTCTCACAATCGGGCCATGGCGGCCAAACAGACAAAAAAGTCAGATAAGTAGCACTCTTTTTCCTCGTTTTTGCAGTGACATCCTGCCATTATTCTCTATCTTTGCAATACCTAATTAGTCCGATATACAGATATGAAAAACACTCGCAAAACAATCCGGTTCATATTAGTCATCTGTTTCATATGCTGTTTCCCTTTGGTGATTCATGCATACAGCCTCCGACAATTCTCCAACAAGAACGGCCTGTCCAACAGTGCCATCCTGTCTCTTTATCAAGATCATCAAGGAGTTATCTGGATTGGTTCATGCGACGGCTTGAATGTCTTCGACGGCACCGACATCCACGTATATAATCCTGTCAACCCTTCAAAAGCATTACTCTCGGGCAACCTGATAAACCACATCATGGAAACCGAAGAAAACGTGCTGTGGATACAGACAAATTACGGACTGGACCGATTGGACACCAAAAGCCAGACTTGCCAAAGCTTTGCAGAGTTCAAGGACAAGAACTCCATGGCGAAAAGTAACGAAAATGACCTTTTCATCGTAAAAGATGATGGATACCTCTACTATTACCAACAAGAAAAACAGGCTCTCCAAAAACTGAAAGTTCCCCAAATGAACTTTGAGCATGTACTATCCACCGTCATTGATGAAAACGACATTCTATGGATATTCACTTCCAATAACGACACTCGCAGTTACAAGATAAAAAAGAAAGGCCAAGAGATAGTTTTAGTCTACACCAACCTTTTCATACACCCGGAAAGACTGTTATGGACCTTCAGCGAAGACCAGACAGCTTATTTCATTGATGAAACTTATTCGCTGTATGAGTATGACTTCAACAACCGGAAGCAGTACTACATAGCCGACCTCAAAGCAGAAATCGAAGCCCGCGGAGAAGTTTCTTCCATCATCAAACAGCAGAATGACTACTATATCGGATTCAAAAGCAGCGGCTTGATTGTACTGAAATATATGTCCGACCAAAAGGTGAAGTACCAAATACAATCTACCGAGATTCAATCGGGCATCTTCTGCCTGATGAAGGACCGGTATCAGGATATCGTTTGGATAGGAACCGACGGGCAGGGAGTATACATGTACTACAACGACACCTTTTCAATAGCCAACACAGTGCTGGATACTCCCATATATCAAATCAACAACCCCATACGCACCCTTTATTATGACGAAGAGAGAACCTTATGGATAGGCACTAAAGGAGGTGGAATATTACGTATCAAAGACTATTCTCCCGAAACCGGCACATCTACGTCCTTCGACCGCATATCCGTCAATAACAGTGCTTTGACCGATAATACCGTCTATTGCTTTGCTCCAGGTTCCATGAACAAACTATGGATAGGCACCGAAAACGGCATTAACTATTACTCCTATAAAAACAAGCTGTTGAATACACTTGACGTGGTAACAGACGGTAAGAGAGTGAAATACGTACACTCTATCAACGAACTGAATGATACCACCTTATGGGTATCTACTGTTGGGGAGGGCATTGTAAAAGTTATCTTGCAGAAAGGAGGTACGGCTCCCGTCGTAAAATCAGCTACCCGCATTGTTCTGGATGATGGACGTATGGCTTCCAATTACTTCTTCACCTCTTATCAGGAAAGCGACTCCATACTGTGGTTTGGAAATCGCGGATACGGGGCATATCGCTTGAACATAGAAACGGAGATATTAACGCCCTACAGGTTTGACGACGTGGTAAACAGTCAAACTGCCAATGACATCTTTGCCATCTACAAAAACGAAAAGGGGTATTGGCTGGGCACCAGTTCCGGATTACTTTACTTTAATCAGGACTATACACAGTATCACGACAGAGCCAACCTACTTTCAACCAATACCGTACACGGTATTTTAGAAGACCAGCAGAATAATCTTTGGTTAAGCACCAATCAGGGACTGGTAAGATTCAACTCCAAAACCAATACCGGACAAACATACAATAGAGAAAACGGGTTGGACGTGACCGAATTCAGTGACGGCGCCTTTTACAAAGACCAGCGGACCGAAACATTATTTTTCGGCGGTACAAACGGGTTCGTCACCGTCAAACCCAATGCATATATCGCAGAAGACTATATGCCACAGATTAGCCTGAGAGGATTGTCCATCTTCGGAAAAGAGTATAACATCCACGAGTTCCTGCACGAAAAGAAAGACAAGACCATACTACAACTGGACTATGGTCAGAACTTCTTCTGCATTGACTTTATGGCAATAGATTATATTAATGGGAACAATTATTCCTACTCCTACAAGCTGGAAGAAGTTAGTAATCAATGGATAGAGAGTGGCACATCGGCCAGTGCCATCTTCTCCAATCTCGCACCGGAACAATACACGCTGTTAGTGAAATACAAGAATAACATGAATGGCAAAGAGAGTGAACCGCAAGCACTGGTTATCCACATTACTCCACCCTGGTATCTGAGTACTTGGGCGTATATCATCTATTCCATACTGATCGCCTTGCTCTGCTTCACGGCCATTTATCAGACCATCCGGCAATACCGCCGCAAGCAGCAGCGCATGATTAAGAAACTGAATAGGGAAAAGAAGGAGGAAATCTACGAATCCAAGCTGCGTTTCTTTACAAACATCACACATGAGTTCTGCACGCCGTTAACGCTGATTTACGGCCCATGCGAAAAGATACTTGCCTACCCGCAAGCCGACTCCTACATCCTCAAATACGGAAAGATGATACAGCAGAACACGGAGAAGCTGAACAGCTTAATCCTGGAACTGCTTCAGTTCCGTAAACTCGAAACCGGCAACAAAACACTTTCCATTCAGAGTTTGCCCGTATCGGAGAAGCTGCAGGGTATTGCGGAGTCATTCGGTGAATTGGCTGAGAACCGGGAACTGGATTATCAGTTGAATATTGAACCGGGTATAGAATGGAACACAGATATCAGTTGTTTCAACAAGATTGCGAACAATCTGATATCCAATGCCTTCAAATACACGCCGGAGAAAGGAAGTATTACTGTCGGATTGAGGGTAGAAAACCGGCTTCTCACCCTTCGCATCTCTAATTCCGGGAAAGGAATAGCCAAAGAAAACCTTACAAAGATATTCGACCGTTACAAGATACTGGATTCCTTCGAAATGAACGGAGCAAACTCCCGGAACGGACTCGGACTGGCTATATGCAAAAGCATGACAAATTTGCTGAACGGGCAAATCAGTGTAGACAGTGTGCCCAATGAGATAACGACATTCACAGTAACCTTGCCGGAACTGGCTTTGACGGAGCAGGAAACACAGCAGGAAGTATATGAGGCCCCCCCTTTGAATGTCAATGCAGAGCCCATAGAATTAGAAAAGACCATCGCTAACTTCGACACCTCCAAACAAACAATCATGATTATCGATGATGATCCCTCCATGCTATGGTTTGTTTCGGAGATATTTGTAGAGGAGTACAATGTATTGTCTTTCAACAATGCCAAGGAGGCTTTAGCCAATCTGGAATTAAGACAGCCGGACTTAATTATCTCAGACGTGATGATGCCCGAAATCGACGGACTCTCTTTTGCACAACAGATAAAACAGAATAAATTGTGGAGCCACATACCACTGATCCTCCTGTCCGCCCTCCATAACGAAGATGAGCAAGTGAAAGGCATCGAATCAGGCGCGGAAGCTTACATTACCAAGCCTTTCAATGTGAAATACCTGGAGAAGATTGTCTACCGGCTGATAAAGCGAAAATCGGACTTAAAAGAGTATTATAGCTCCATTTTCAGTTCCTTCAAGGTAGAGAACGGCAACTGCATCCATAAAGAAGACCAAGAGTTCCTGGATAAAGTGATAGAAACCATAGATAAGAATATCTCCAATCCTGATTTATCCGTGGAACTGCTGAGCAGTGACTTAGGCTATAGCACCCGCCAGTTCTACCGGAAACTGAAACCGATAACCGAAAAGTCACCGTCCGACATCATCAAGGAGTATCGCCTTACCATAGCGGAGCGTTTACTGCTGACCAAAAATCTCACCATTGAAGAGATTATGGATCAGACAGGCTTCAATAATCGCGGCACCTTCTACAAACTGTTCACCTCACGCTTTGGCATGCCGCCAAGACAATACAGGGAACAGCAGAAGGATAATGTGAAGAAGGAAATGACGAACTAAAAAGGATGAAAGGGAAATTATTTCCCTTTCACAATCCGCTTAATATCACTCAGCTTATTCAGCGCCTCCAGTGGTGTCAGGTTATTCACATCCAGCGTCAGTATCTCATCGCGTATCTGGCAGAGTATCGGATCATCCAACTGGAAGAAACTGAGTTGCATGCCCTCGCGTGTCTCTCCCACTTCCGCCATCGGCTTATTGGCGATGCCTTGCTGGCGATTATCCGTTTCCAGTTGCTTCAAGATGTCATTCGCACGTTTTACAATGCTCTTCGGCATACCTGCCATCTTTGCCACATGGATACCGAAAGAATGCTCACTACCGCCACGCTCCAGTTTACGCAGGAAAATGACTTTGTTATCCACTTCCTTGACGGAAACATTGTAGTTCTTGATGCGCTTGAAGCTCTTCTCCATTTCATTCAGTTCGTGGTAGTGCGTGGCAAACAGTGTACGCGCCTTTGCCCTGGGATGCTCATGGATATGTTCTACAATCGCCCAGGCAATAGAAATGCCATCGTAGGTAGAAGTACCCCTTCCCAATTCATCAAAGAGTACCAGACTGCGCGGAGACAGGTTATTCAGGATGTCAGCCGCCTCATTCATCTCCACCATAAAGGTAGATTCACCGACGGAGATGTTATCGCTAGCCCCCACACGGGTAAATATCTTATCCACTAATCCGATATGCGCACTCTCGGCAGGTACGAAACTACCAATCTGTGCCAGCAGCGTTATCAGCGCCGTCTGCCTCAATAATGCAGACTTACCCGCCATGTTGGGACCGGTAATAATAATAATCTGCTGCGAACTGCTATCCAGCATCACATCGTTGGCAATGTACTTCTCGCCTATCGGAAGCTGTTTCTCGATTACCGGATGGCGTCCCTGACGGATATCCAGCACATCGCTGTCTTCAATAACAGGGCGGATATAGTTATTCTCACGCGCCACATTAGCAAAGGAATGCAGGCAATCCAGACGGGCTATCTGGTTTGCATTGACCTGGATGGCGGGTATAAACTCACTCAACGCCTGCACCAGCTCCATGTAGAGTTGCGTTTCCAGTATCAATATCTTATCTTCAGCACCGAGGATTTTCTCTTCATATTCTTTCAGTTCCTGCGTGATGTAGCGTTCGGCATTTGCCAGAGTTTGTTTACGTATCCACTCCTGCGGCACTTTATCCTTATGCAGGTTACGTACTTCGATATAGTAACCAAACACATTATTGTAACCTATCTTCAGGCTGGGGATTCCCGTCAGTTCACTTTCCCGTTGCTGTATCTGTAGCAAGTAATCCTTACCGGAATAGGCTATCTGGCGCAACTCGTCCAGTTCGGCGTTGACACCCGACTTGATGACACCACCTTTGTTAATCAGCAACGGAGGATCATTATTAATCTCTTTCTCTATGCGGTCGCGAATGGACTGGCAGATATTCAATTGTTCACCTATGCGGTTCAGACTGGCATTATCCGCATCCATACAAGCTGCTTTGATAGGTTCAATAGCCAGTAACGCCACTTTCAGCGCCACCACCTCACGCGGGGAGACACGCCCCACGGCTACCTTTGAAATAATGCGTTCCAAATCACCTATCAGATGCAACTGTTCTTCAATCAATTCCTTGAAGTCCGGCTGACGGAAGAAGTATTCCACCACGTTGAGGCGTTCGTTGATAGGCAACACATCTTTCAGCGGAAACACCAACCAGCGTTTCAGCAGACGGGCCCCCATAGGACTGATAGTCTTATCAATCACATTCAGCAAGCTACTGCCGCCATCGTTCATACTGCCTATCAGTTCGAGGCTGCGGACGGTGAACTTATCAAGACGGACATACTTATCCTCCTCAATGCGTGCCAGTGAAGTGATATGCCCTATCTGGGTGTGCTGAGTCATGATGAGATATTGCAGGATGGCTCCCGAAGCAATGATACCATTCTTGAGATGCTCCACACCGAAACCTTTCAGGTTCTTTGTCTCGAAGTGTTTCAAAAGTTTCTCACGCGCGGTAGTTTCAGTAAACACCCAGTCGTCCAGCTCAAAAGTAAAGAACTTACTCCCGAAGTTTCCCTCGAACATACCGCGTTTTCCACGTTCAAAAAGCACTTCCTTCGGGGCGAAGTTATTCAATAGTTTATCCACATAGTCGAAAGGGCCTTCTGCTGTGAGGAATTCGCCTGTGGAGATGTCGAGAAAGGCCACACCGCAGGTTCCTTTACCAAAATGGACGGCAGCCAGGAAATTATTCTCCCGGTAATTCAGTATATTGTCGTTGATGGAAACACCGGGAGTCACCAGTTCCGTGATGCCGCGCTTCACCAGTTTCTTGGTCATCTTCGGGTCTTCCAACTGGTCGCAGATAGCCACACGCTTACCCGCACGCACCAGTTTAGGCAGATACGTATCCAGCGCATGATGGGGAAAGCCGGCCATTTCAATGGTTTTTCCTTTACCATTGGCACGCTTGGTGAGGGTGATTCCGAGGATTTCGGCCGCAACAATAGCATCAGTAGAATAAGTTTCGTAGAAATCGCCGCAACGAAACAGCATAACGGCATCCGGATGCTTGGCCTTCAAGTCCAGAAACTGCTTCATCATCGGGGTGAGCACAATATCTTCGTTCATGTGGATTTATCTTTATTGAACACAGAGACACAGAGGTACGGAGTGTTTCACTTTATAGAAAAAGAGAATCCTATGTCTCTGTGCCTCTGTGTTCGTTAATTAATGAGACAAAGATAATTCTTTTTTAGAAAATAAGCGTGGAGAGGGTTCAAATCCTTAGCAAGCCTTAACAAAAGCGTTCTTTTCGCTAAAACATGTTATAAAACACTCTTTTTTATTTGTTTTATTTGCAGATGTCCCAAAAGTCCGTACCTTTGCAATGTGTTTTTCATAGTATTAGATTTAAGGTTAACAAAGGTTGGAGTACAGCGGTACTCCTTTTTTTATGCCCATACGTGACGTTTCACAACGATGTTATCTTCGCTTGAACTGATTTGTCCCCCTTTTTGCGCCTTTTGTGCACCTTGTAATAGCAACTATTTTGCTTATTTTGCGCTCAAAAGACTTATTACCATGAAAAAGAAGAAAATGAAAAAAGTATTCCTCTATTGCCTGGCAACTGCCTTTGCCACCGGAACCTATGCCCAGACTTACAACTGGGTGAGCAGCACGGAAGCCAACATCTGGCAACAATCTAAAGTAAAGTTACAATCAAGCACCGGACAGACTCCGCTTTTAGAAATCAACGGAACAGAAGGGGGCACCACCTTCAAAGCATGGGGCACCACCTTCAACGAACTGTGCTGGGATGCTCTGAACATGCTTACCCGCGATGAGCAGGACGACCTTCTGGAAAAGATGTTCTCTCCACAGGGAGATTTACGCTTCACACGGGGACGAATCTCGATGAATGCGAACGATTATGCACGCGACTGGTACAGTTGCGACGAAGTATCGGGCGACTTCCAGTTGAAGTATTTCAATATCAACCGCGACAAACTCGCCATCATCCCTTTCGTGCGGGCAGCACAAAAGTACAATCCCGGGATGACATTCTGGATTTCCCCCTGGTCTCCTCCCAGTTGGATGAAAATCAACCATGACTATCCGGTACGCAGCGACAAGACCAATAAGATGTCTCCCGAATCGAGCATAGCCCTTTTCGAAGACAACACCGAGAAGCGTAAAGGCGTATTCCCCGAACAACTGGCAATGAACGACTACATGATACAAGACCCCCGCTATCTGCAAACGTATGCCAACTATTTCTGCAAATTCATTGATGCCTACAAGGAACAGGGAATTCCCATCGATATGGTCATGTATCAGAATGAGGCATACAGCTATACCCCCTATCCCGGTTGTGCCTGGACTGCCGAAGGCACCGTACGCTTCAATGTAGAATATCTGGCTCCTACGCTAAAGAAACATCACCCGGAAGTGAAACTATACCTCGGCACCTTCAATACGAACCGCTACGACTACGTCGACAAGATACTTTCCGACCCGCGTATGCCACAAAGCATCGAAGGCATAGGTTTCCAGTGGGAAGGCGGACAGATATTGCCGAAAATCCGCGAGAAGTATCCCCAATATAAGTATGTACAGAGTGAAAGCGAATGTGGCTGGGGCAGCTTCGACTGGCAGGCAGGAGAGCACACTTTCCACCTGATTAACCACTATCTGGGCAATGGTTGCGAAGAATATACCTTCTGGAACAACACACTTTGCGACAACGGTGAGAGTCCCTGGGGATGGAAGCAAAATGCACTGATACATGTGGATTCAAAAACCCGCAAGGCAACTCTGACGCCCGAATATTACGCCGTGAAGCATTACAGCAGGTTCGTCTCTCCCGGTTCACGCATCATAGCCTACAAAGCGCAGAAAGAAGATAAAACACCCGTTATGATTGTGGAAACTCCACAAAAGAAGAAAGTAGTGATAGCCGGCAACTTCAACAATGAAACCAAAGAAATAACCGTGAAATTAGGCAACCGTTATCTGAACGTGCAGCTCCAACCCCATTCGTTCAATACGTTTGAAGAGAAATAAATGAATAAAAAAGAGTCATTATTCAGGCAAACGTGTCTGAATAATGATTACTTTTGCCGTGAAATTCAATCGTAGTCATCACAAAAGAAACACTGAGCTTCTCTTTAAAGAAGGATAACTGCCTTGGAAACAACAACAAACAACTCACAATCATGGAAGAAGAACATTATTTTCCGGACGTACCGCACAATTATCCCTTATGCCTCAACCGTCAGTGCCCCAAAGCCTCTACCTGCCTGAGGCAATTGGTAGAACAAGCCATCCCGAGCAGCATCGAACATTGGGTGGTCATTAGTCCCAAACACCAAGCCACGCTGAAAGGCGCTTGTCCTCACTACCGCTCCAGCAAGAAAGTGCATTATGCCAAAGGTTGCATGAATATTCTGGAGAATCTGCCGCACAAGCAGAGACAACGTGCTATGACCCTGCTGGTAGAGCGATTCAGCCAAAGAACTTATTACCGCATCCGCAAAGGCGAACGTCTCCTCAGCCCTGCCGAGCAAAAGGACGTACAGAATATCCTCAAGAAGTGCGGAGTGACCCAGAAACAGGAGTTTGATGCTTATGTAGAAGGCTACGAATGGTAGTCTCTTAATACACGGGATATAGGAGCGAGTTCTTGCCACCGTGTTGGCAAGACTTTGCCATAGGCTTGGCAAAACTTTGCCATCGCAGTGGCAAAAGTTTGCCAATGCGGTGGCAAGAAGTTGGCAATGTTTATGGCTGTTTCAGATACTCCGAAGGCACCACGCCGAACTCCTCTTTAAAGCATTGGCGAAAGTAAACTAAACTGTTTATTCCCACTTTAAAAGCAACTTCGGAAATGCTGTACCTGCCTTCCAGCAACAAACGTTCGGCATACTGCATCTTTATCTTACGAACATACTCATTGGTGGAAAGTCCCGTCAATGCTTTCATCTTACGGTAAAGCGTAGATTTACTCATAAACATATTGTCAGCCAGATAACCAATATCCACCTTTTCGGACGACAAACGACCTTCTATCAACTGATTAATCTTCTCAATGAATTCATTATCCAGCTTGTTCAGGGACTCTGCCAACCGGGCACGTTTTTCATTCAAATTATGATGGGGTGTAGAACCACTGAAACGCTCTGCCAACAACTTGCGTGATTCGAGCAGATTGTTGATGCGACTATGTAACAATGTAGCACTGAAAGGCTTTGTCAGATAGGAGTCCGCCCCCACCTGATACCCCTCTTCCTTGTCCTGTAAAGAATCCTTAGCCGTCAGCAGAACGATAGGAATGTGGCTGGTGCGCACGTCTTCTTTCAGTTTCTTACACATGGTGGTTCCATTCATCACAGGCATCATGATGTCACTGACTATTATATCCGGAATGCAGTTCAGTGCCTGTTCCATTCCTTGCTCTCCATTGGCTGCCGTCTTCACCTCAAAATCATCAGAGAAAGACTCTGCAATATAATTACAGATGTCAGGATTATCCTCCACTACAAGCAAGATACGCTTTCCGCCGGATACGGACTCTGGAATGTCTTCTTTCTCTTCTTCCGGCTCATCGTCAGTCTTTTCCGGCGAGTCGGCATGCAACGCATTAGGATAAATATTATCCGTCAGTAAGCTGATATAGAACGCACTCCCCGCATTCAGGGTACTTTCCACTCTGATAGTCCCTTCGTGCAACTCTACCAGGTTTTTCACCAGTGCCAAACCAATGCCCGTACCGGATGCTTGATGCTCACTTCCTTCCTGATAATAACGGTCGAAGATATGAGGCAAGGCTTCGGGAGTAATCCCATAGCCTGTATCTGTCACCAGTATTTCGGTGTAGTCGACACCATCCCGTGCCACATTGTACAGCCTCAATAATATAGAGCCTTTCTCGGTATACTTCATCGCATTGGAGATCAAATTATCCAATATGATGGTCATAATCTCTTTATCGAAATAGAGAAACATATTTTCACTCTCTACCTCAATATGGAATTTAACATTGGGCTTGCGATTCAGCTCCTTATACTTAAGCCCTGTTTCGTATACCAGATTAGCTATATTATCATGAGTCACACAGAGTTTCTTATTCTGCGTTTCCGTCTTACGGAATTCCAGTATCTGATTAATCAAGTTCAGCAATCTGATAGCACTTTGGTGGATAACCGATACCTTCTGGGCATCTTTATTGGAAAGTGAATGGCTCTTCTGCATATCTTCCAATGGTCCCAGTATCAATGTTAACGGAGTACGGAGTTCGTGAGTGATATTGGTATAAAAGCGTAATCGTTCCTGGTTCAATTCCTGTTCCTGCTCATGATTTTTCTTCTCCAAATCGTAAAGGAGCTCCATATCCAACTTTTTCTTGTAAGCATAGAGTATGGAGAGCACAATAAATACCCCTGTCACAACATAGAGCAACTTTGCCCACCACGATAGCCACAAAGGAGGTATGATGCGGATATTCAACGTCGTTATTTGGTCCGACCAGTCTTGGTTTCTCATACGTGTCTTCACCAAAAACTGATAATTGCCGGGAGGCACATTACGAAAAGTAGTATTATTGGGTTCCGTTACGGTATACCAAGAATCTTCAAGCCCTTTCAACATATAGGCATATTCCACTTGGTTGGCCAATGCGTAATTTTGTACATTGAAAGTAATACTGAAGTTATTTTGCAAATAGTTCAATTCTACTGACAAGCATCCGTCAAGAGGAAGCACTTCTTCTTTATTTCCCCAGTCATTCAAAGGCTCGAATATGCGCATTTCCGTCATAATGACTGGTGGAGCTTTGCGTTCTGCCAGCACAATCCCCGGATTAAAATAGCATAATCCGTTGAGAGAACCGAAGTAAATCCTGCCATCGTTGTCACATGCCGCACTGTTGCTCATAAATCCGTCTGCCGGAATATTATCTTCACGACTATAGTTATAGATATTGTTTTTAGACTCCATATAACAACTGATTCCCTTATTCGTGCTGAACCAGATATTGCCTGAAGCATCTTCCATTATTGCCCGTACATGGATGTTTTCCATTCCGTGCATGCGTTTATAAACTTTGTACTCCCACTCTTTCGAAGAAGGAAAACATACCAGCCCCTCGCCGGTTGCTATCCACACACGCTTCTTGCTGTCTGCGTACACAGCATTGATGGTATTTGAAGGGAAGTCCTCACCCACATGAAAATGTTTCACCACGCTGAAATCAGGCGCATAGACAAGAACACCACTTCCGAAGGTACCAACCCAAAAGCATCCCTGTTCATCTTTGAAGATACTGCGTATCTGTATATCTTCTATATAGTGCTCCAAAACACGACCTTCAATATCCGCCTTATACATCCCTGTACTGGTTCCAATCCATATCACATGATTTCTGTCCTCATAGATGGTACGCACATCTGTATCAATCTCATCTTTCGGAAAAATCTGCTTGAAAATCTCCTTGTTTTTATCGTAATAGCATACACCTCCAGCAAACAGACCGAACCACAAGTTCCCTCTCGAATCGCATAGAGAAGCCTGAACCGGATTGCCATTCAGGTCGCCGCTGTTTCTACCATAGGCCGCTATCCGCTTTCCTTTTTCGAAGACATTAATGTCTCCGTTATTCATTCCTATCCACAATTGTCCTTCATGATTAACACAAACACTATTAACCATTTTGTTGGTAAGATTTCTTTCAGCCGTCGGAATGGGCGAATAATTATAAGTATTGAACAAAGAGGGTTCATGGCTTAAGAAATTAATGCCACCTCCCCAGGTACCCACCCATACATTCTTATAAGAATCCTGAAAGAGATAACGCACCGTAGAATTCGACAAACCATATTCATCATTGCCTTCGCCTATATAAGTAAAACGTACTTGTCTCGGCGATAAAAACAGATGTTGTGCCAAATCCAGAATAGCAATTCCGCCAAACTCCATCGCAATCCACAGCTTATTATCATCCATCTGCTTGATATTGAATACCCGATGCTGAACCGCCTCCCGATTGTCTTTAAAATGAATGAAATTCTCCGCCACCGGATTGAACAGAGCCAAACCATTGGAAGTTCCCAACCAGATATTTCCGCTGTTATCCTTATATACGCACATCACCCCGTCTGCCGGAAGACTATTGGGATCAGCCGGATCGTGTCTGAAGTTTTTCACCTTCTTTTCCTTTACAGAGAGTATGCTGAATCCATCATGTACATGCCCAATATAGAGTTTTCCGTCTCTACCATCAACCACAGACCAGATTTGATTACTGACCAGCCCCGGCACTGTTTCCCAATTGTAATGTGTGAACTTCCCGGTCTTTTTATCCAGATAGTCAATACCATTCCAATAAGTAGCAATCCATAAGTTTCCGTCCGATGCAGGTTGTATATCTGTGACATCATTGGTAGTCAGACTATTTGGTTGCCCCCGCTCATAGGCATAGGTAGTAAAAGTATCATTGGCATAGTCATAGGCATTCAATCCGGCACGCTGTGTAGCAATCCAGAGAATAGAATCCACCGGATCATCAAGTACGCAGTTCAATTCATTACCCGTAATGCTGAGTTTGTCCGAGGTTCCCTTATAATAGGTAATAAAACGGGTACCATCGAATTTATTCAGTCCCTCCTCCGTTGCAAACCATAAAAAGCCCTGCTTATCCTGAGTTATACTCAGAACATTATTGTTGGACAATCCTTCGATTGCCCCTAACCGTTTCACGGAATAAGGTTGCGCTGACAGCCACACCGGAAATAACAGAAACAAGAATATGCATGTATATCTCATAATGCCAATTTGTGTATGTTCTCGAATAGCGATTCAAAAATAAGAATAAATTCTGTATCTGATATATACAAATCATTCATTGCAAGATTCATGAACCTTATTTGCATGATTTATAATACTAATATATGCTACATTCTCTTACATTTGCGGCGTTAAAAAGTGAACAGAAGATAATATATGTTTAATCTCTAAATTCTAATTCTTATGAGGCATTTTAAATTGCTATGCACTTGTGCCATGCTATTGTTATCTGCTACAGTATTCGGACAAACCCCAATCAAAGGTTATGTAGCTGATGTAAAAGGTGAGCCAGTCATAGGTGCCAACGTCACAGTGAAAGAGGTGACGAGTGGAGGAAGTATGAACGGAACCATCACCGACATTGATGGAAATTTCACATTAAACGTAAACGACACAAATGGCACACTGGTGGTTTCATTCATCGGTTACAAGTCCAAAGAAGTCAAGATGAATGGTAAAACAGTCTTTCAAGTTACATTGGAAGAGGATTCGGAAATCTTGGATGAGGTCATCGTTGTTGGTTACAGTTCCCAGTCCAAAAGAAATGTGACCGGAGCCATCGGCAACGTAAAATCCGAAGCTCTGACACGCTCGGTTTCCACTACTACGGCAGGAGCCTTATCCGGTAAGATGGCAGGTATTTCGACCCGTGCCATGGATGCACGTCCCGGTAAAGGAATCAATCTGGAAATCCGTAATATGGGAAATCCATTGTTCGTTATCGACGGCATTCCTTATGGTGGTGAAACCGGCAGCGACTGGGTGCAAAGCTCCAATGTCTCTGGTAATGATGCGTTCAATGCCCTCAACATCGAGGATATCGAAAGCATTTCTATCCTAAAAGACGCGTCCGCATCTATCTACGGTCTGCGTGCAGCCAACGGCGTTGTACTGGTAACCACTAAGAAAGGTAAGAAAAACGAGAAAGCCACCATCAATGTCAATGGGTATTATGGCTGGCAGAATCTGACCAGATTCCCCAAACTGGCTAATGCCGGACAATATGTAAGAGCATTGGTAGAGTCTGAACAGAACTACGGCAGAAATCCGGCAAATCTCTATAGTCCAGAAGAATTAGCCAAATGGCAGGCAGGCACGGAACCTGGATATCAGAGCTATGACTACTACGATATCATCATGAGAAATAACGTACCTCAATATCACATCAATGCCAATGTTACGGGTGGTTCCGAAAAGACCAACCACTACATTTCTATTGCTCATACAAGCCAGGATGCATTGATGCCTGACTTCAACTACCAAAGAACCAATATCCAGGCTAACATCGAAACAAAGATAGCCAAAGGCCTGACTATTGGAACTCAAATCAGCGGTAAATATGAGAAAAGCCAGGATGTAGGTCTTCCCGGCGGTGACGGATATTTTTCTTCTATTCTGTCTATGTTCAAAATGTGGCCTATCGAAAGCCCCTATGCCAACGATAATCCTGATTACATCAATAACACTCACGAAATCGGTTATAACCCGGCACTCTTTAAAAGAGACGTTGCCGGCTATAAGGACAACCTGACGCGTAATGCAAACATCAACGCATATGCACAATATGATTTCGGCTTCGGGCTTACAGCAAAGGCGACCTTCTCTTACAACTATACCAACAGTAAATTCGATGGTTTCCAATACGCTTATGATGCATACACCTATAATAAGGAAAGTGGTGTATATGACAAAACCGGTGGTTTGAATAGCCGTTGGAGATACCAGACGGAGAGAGACGTAGCTGCACGCTATATGCAACTCCAACTGAACTATACCAAGCAAATCAAGAGCCACTACATATCAGCTGTATTTGCTTACGAGGCTTCTGACTATGACAAGAACTATCAGTCAAACGGTACGGTACCAACCAACAACTACCTGCCGCTACTACAATTCAGTGAAATTAACGACTTCAACGACGATTGGTCTTATCAGGCCAGAGCCGGTTGGATTGGCAGAATCAACTACAACTATGCTGACAAATATTTGGTTGAATTACTGGGACGTTATGACGGTTCTTACCTTTACGCTCCCGGAAAAAGATGGGGCTTCTTCCCCGGTGCATCAATCGGATGGAGAATTTCAGAAGAATCTTTCTTTGAAAATCTGAAGGGTGTAGTCAATGATCTCAAAATTCGTGCTTCTGTGGGGCAGACAGGTAGTGAAGCCGGTGTATCTATGTTCGGTTACATGGACGGATACAACTGGAAACAAGGAAGTGCTGTTCTGGACGGTGAAGTAGTCACCGGCATTAATCAACGTGGATTGCCCATCAGAAACCTGTCATGGGTGAAAAACACATCACTTAATATAGGTTTTGATATTGCTCTGTTCAATAACAGACTGACAGGTACATTCGATGCCTTCAGAAAGAATATTACCGGTATTCCAGCAGGACGTTACGACGTTGTTTTGCCCAGCGAGGTAGGTTACAGCCTACCCAATGAAAACCTGAACAAAGATGCTTATGTAGGTGCCGAAGGTATGATTACCTGGAAAGATAATATCGGAGATGTGAACTATACCGTAAGTGGCAATATGACTTTCTCCAGATATAAGATGGTTTATCGTTACAAAGAAAGATTCGGTAGCTCCTGGAATAAATATCGCAATGGCTCCAATGACCGTTGGGGAGGTATTTATTGGGGATATCAGGTAATCGGACGTTTCGAGTCCCAAGATGAAATCAACAACTATCCGGTAAATATAGACGGCCAGAACAACCGTTCACTGTTACCCGGTGACTTTATCTACAAAGATGTCAACGGCGATGGTATCATCAATGGAATGGACGAACGTCCTATCGGTTATCCCGAAGGTTGGTCTCCAATGTTGTCGTTCGGTGGCAACATCGGTGTTGAATGGAAAGGTATTGACCTGAATATCGACTTTGCAGGTGGTGCCATGCAAGGATGGGGTCAGAACTATGAATTGAGAAACCCTCTTCACGGCAACGGTAGCTCACCCGAGTATCTTCTAGAAGATAGATGGCATCGCGAGGACCCATATGATCCGAACAGCGCATGGGTTTCAGGGTATTATCCAGCTATTAGAAAGGGAGAGTCTGGACCTAACGGTAAAAACAGTGATTTCTGGTTGCACAATGTACACTATTTGAGAGTTAAGAACTTGGAAGTAGGATATAGCCTTCCTGCACACATTCTTCAAAAAATACGTGCACAAAAGGTACGTGTATATGTCAATGCTTCAAACTTGATTTCATTCGACAATGTACACCAATATGAAATAGATCCGGAAATCAGTGCCGCAGCAGCTGTTGTATACCCACAGCAAAAAACCATACTTGTTGGATTTAACATTACCTATTAAAAAAGATGATTATGAAAAGATATATCAGTTTATTCATTGTGGGGGTATTGTTTACCTCCCTATTATCCAGTTGTGGGGATAGTTGGTTCGAGAAAGATCCTCAGAATATCCTTACCGACGAACAGGTATGGAATGACCCAGCCCTGATAAAATCGCAGTTGGCAAACATCTATAACAGAATGCCTCAACTGCACGGTGACTTCAATACAGGTGGTATGACCGAAGTTGACGATGCCATGTATTCGGGCACAATGGATCAAAACTACAGAAATGAGCTTCAGTATGGCGATGACTATGGCAGATGGTGGGATTACGGATTAATCCGCGACATCAACATGTCTATCGAGAAACTGGATAAATTCAGCACCGGATTAGGGACAGAACAGAAAGCATTGTTCAACGCAGAATTCCGTTTCCTGCGTGCTTATGTATATTTTGAATTAGTAAGACGCATGGGTGGAGTTCCCCTCATCACTACCACGTTGGAATATGACTTCAGTGGCGATCCGTCTTATCTGCAAAATCCGCGCGCCAAAGAGCATGAAATCTATGATTTCATCTATACTGAAATCCAAAGCATCAAGGATCAGTTGGCAAGCAACAACGGAAGCCAGACCAGAGCCAACACCTATACAGCCCTTGCATTGCAAAGTCGTGCCATGCTGTATGCTGGCTCCATTGCTAAATACAACAACGAACTGACTCCCGCTGTGAAGACAGATGGTGGTGAAGTAGGTATCTCTGCCAGTATGGCTAATGATTACTACAAGAAATCTCTTGAAGCATCCAAAGCAATCATCGCAGGTCCTTATGAACTGTATAATTCAAATCCAGATAAAGGAAAGAACTTCTATGACTTGTTCATGACCAAGACAGGAAACAAAGAAATCATCTTTGCTAAAGATTACCTAGCTCCCACTAAAGTGCACCGTTTTGCATATGATAACATCGTAAGACACCTGACCGAAGACAACGAGTCTTCTTCTACCATCGCCCCATCACTGAGCCTTGTTGAAAGCTATGACTATCTGGATGGAAGCAAAGGAACATTGCGCTATAAAAACGCTAATGGCAATTACATTGTATATGAAAATCAAACCGATATCTTTGCCAATAAAGACGCACGCCTTTACGGTACTGTCGTTTATCCAGGTACTAAATTCCGCAGTATAGACGTTGACATTCAGGCTGGTGTTGCTATCTGGAATGCAACTACCGGAACTTATGATCTTAGTGTAAACCCTACATTGGGCAGCAATTATGAAGATGGAAAGACATGGACAGGTCTGGATGGTCCGAAAGACAATGCACCAGACGTAAGCAATACTGGTTTCTACATTCGTAAGTTTGTCAGCGAAGCATCAGCAGCCAGCTCACGCGGTACTGGTTGCGAAAACTGGTGGCCTTGGTTTCGCTTGGGAGAAATCTATCTGAACGCTGCCGAAGCTGCTTTCGAGCTGGGCGAAACAGATCCTACGCCAGAAAGTTACATCAATAAACTGCGTGAACGTGCAGGGTTCCCTGCCAACAGCATCGAACACCTGACTCTGGAAAAAATCCAAAATGAGCGTCGCGTAGAACTAGCATTTGAAGATCACCGATACTTTGATATGAAGCGTTGGAGAATAGCAGATAAGACTTGGGACGGTACTTACAATGACAATACAGTAGTATACGGGCTCTATCCTTACAGAATCGCCGTAGCTAAACCCGGAACAGATGACAAAGACAAATTCATCTTTGACAAAGCAACGCTGACTCGCTTCAAAAGACCAAGGTTGTTCCGTCTGGCCAACTATTATTCATCAATTGACCAGAATGTTATCAACAACAACCCGAAAATTGTTAAAAACCCGTTCCATTAATAATATATATAAGTCATGAAAAAAATAGTATTTTTTATCACAATAGGTTGTCTCTTGATACTCTCAAGTTGCGGATATGACAACTATGATGAACCCAAGTCCATGCTGTCAGGAAAAGCAGTGTATGAAGGAGAAGCAATAGGAGTTCGTACTGACGGAACACGATTTGCACTATTCCAGGATGGCTACGATTTCAAATCAGAAATACCGGCACACATTGCTCAAGATGGAACTTACTCCGTATCTTTGTTTGATGGCGAATATAAACTGGTCAGAATTAGCGGAGCACCCTGGGAAGCACCTCAGAACGATACGATATTAATCAGAGTAAAAGGCAATACAGTACAGGATATCCCAGTTACACCGTACTTCGTTATCAAGAACCCATCTTTTCTGAAAAATGGAAATAAGGTTGTTGCCAAATTTACAATCAAGAAAGTCGTGGAGAGTGCAAACCTGAAAAGTGTAGGCATTTATATCGGCAAAAGTATATTAACTGACAACAATAGAAACGAAGGTAACAAATTCATGGATTTGTCCAACGTTATTCTGGATCAGGAAATGACTGTCGAGATTGATATTCCATCCTCACTGACCAGTGCCGACTATGTCTTTGCACGTGTAGGGGTACAATCGGACAAAGCAGGGGAATTTTGCTATACGCAATCAACCAAAGTGACACTGAAATAAGTTACAGGATAACTTAAATATATGAATTACGAGAGGAAGTATCCGCAAACAGATACTTCCTCTCCAGTTTATAAAGAAATTCTTATCAAATGAAGAAAATAATCCTTGCAGCCATTTTATCCGGCATATGCAGTTATGCTTTTGCCCAGCCGCCCACTCATTTCGAGATAGTTACCGAACAGCCCTTGCAAGTCATGGAGCACTTCAGCGCCTCGGATGCCTGGAGCATGCACATCATAGGCAAATGGCCTCAGGAAAAACAAAACCTAGTGGCAGACTGGCTGTTTAGCACGGAGAACGATGCCAACGGAAAACCTAAAGGTATCGGTCTCTCTATGTGGCGATTCAATGTAGGCGCAGGAAGTACGGAGCAGGGCAAAGCGAGTCAAATAGGTTCTCCCTGGATGCGTACCGAGTGTTTCTTGCAGCCGGATGGGAGCTATGACTGGAATAAGCAACAGGGACAACGCAACTTTCTCCGTTTAGCCAAAGAACGCGGGGTCGGCAAGTTTCTCGCTTTCCTGAACTCACCGCCCGTCTATTATACCCAGAACGGGCTTGCCACCAACACCGGACGTGACGGTACACTTAATCTGAAAGAGGAACATTATGAAGATTTCGCTCGCTTTCTGGCAAATATGATTAAAGGAGTGGAGAAGAAGGACGGCATCAAGTTCGATTACCTTTCCCCTTTCAATGAACCGGATGGTCACTGGAACTGGATAGGACCCAAACAGGAAGGTACTCCGGCCACGAAGAAAGAAATAGCCCGTGCCGTACGCCTCATCAGTAAAGAGTTTGTAAAAGAAGGAATTGATACGGAAATTGCTATCTGTGAATCATCGGATTACCGTTGCATGTTTTCTACCCATATGACTAATCACGAACGTGGATACGAGATACAATCTTTCTTTTCACCGGATAGTACAGACACTTATTTGGGAAATACCCCCAAGGTCCTCCGTCTCATCTCAGGGCACAGCTATTGGACAACTACTCCGCTAAACATGCTTCGTGATTATCGCCGTCAGTTACGTGATACGTTAGATAAATACAAGGTTGATTTCTGGCAGACGGAAACCTGCATTATGGGGAATGACGAGGAAATAGGCGGCGGTCACGGATTCGACCGCACAATGAAAACAGCCCTTTATGTGGCACGTATCATTCATCATGACATTGTTTATGCAGGAGCCCGTAGCTGGCAATGGTGGCGTGCCATAGGAGGCGATTATAAGGATGGATTGATACGAGAATACACGGTCCCCGACTTACATGACGGCAAAGTGGAAGATTCTAAACTGATGTGGATATTAGGCAACTACAGTCGTTTTGTCCGTCCGGGAGCTGTACGCATGTCTATTCGTGCAACTAACGAAAAAGGACAGACAATTCCGGAAGGAGATACTGACCCCAAAGGACTTATGTGCTCTGCTTACCGGAATGTAAACGGGCAATGGGTAATGGTCGTCATCAACTATGCCGACCGGGAACAAAATTTCACGTTCCATGTAAATGATTCGAAGGTGAAATCATGGCAGGGCTATCGCACATCGGATAAGGTTGGCGAAGACTTGCTTCCCATTGATAAATTGAAGAATAAACAATTGGCAGTAATCCCCGCACGCTCTGTCGTTACTTTTGTGTCTGTGGTTAATGATTAACCACAGACATTCACCCTATTAATATCCACCACCGCGCTCATTTCACCCATTTTTCCCAATAAAGCCTCTGCGCCTCTCTTTATCTTGAAATTCATCTCTTCTTCATAGAGTGGAATCACCTGATAGAAATTCACCTCCTCACCATTGGGCAATTGGCATACGGCAGCACCTTCTTTCACATTCTCCGGATTAATGAGCAATACTCCCGAAAGCTTTGTATTCTCCGCAAACGGCTCACCATTCGGAATGGTATGTCCCCAACCTAACCAGGTATCCTGCTCTATCGGCAGACGGGCAAGTATCTTCAGCCAGCGCAATGGCCAGTAATCTTTTTCATCATGACTCTGGATTTTCCAATCGGCGGGCAAATATATCAATAGTTCGGCACGCTCCAGCTTATACTCAGCCAACTTTTGGGGTACATTCATCCGATGCGCACCCATGCCCGAAGTTACCAACGTATAATAGTTCTTTTCAGCCGTCGGCTCAACAATATAAATATCCACGTGGACATCCGGCGAAGCTATTTCATGGAAGACATTATCCGAATGACCGAAGAACTTTTCAACATGGGCCTCCAGAGTATCCAATTCTTCCTCTTCGTACATTTCCAGATTATAGGGATATACTCCATTCTTACAATTCTCAACGTATTCTTTCGCATCTTCATCGTCTGGGTCCAACTCTAACGAATGCTCAAATGCCTCCTGCGCCTTGTCCAACTGATTCAAATAATAATAGGCATAGCCCACGCGATAGAACCAAAGCGCATCTTCCCTGCACTCTTCCTCTATGGAGAAGAGGCAATCAAGAGCTTTCTGAAAGCTTCCCAGATTGTTGTAAGCACGTGCCAGAAGTCCTGTCAGCTCTGTGCCCCGCTCTTCTTCGACAATCTCCAGGATGGCATCGATTATTTTTTGTTCTTCATCCTCCTCATTCCACTTTTCTATCTTTTTGAGCAACTCTTCATGCTTATCTTCCTTTATAGCCAAAAAATGCTCTATAAAATCAGTTGAAAAAGCCGTCGCTTCCTTCTTCCCTTCACACGAAATGGTGAAAAGGGTGAACTGATGTTCAGTGATAACCTGACATTGGCATACGTATTCATCATTCTCTTCATCTCCATCTGCACCCAGGTCATAGAGCCTGCATTTACCATTCTTGAAGAACAGTTCCTTCAGCAATACAGGCGCATCGTCTTCCAGATAGTCCACTTCCTCATCAGGCATGGAACATGCCGTCATGCGAACAATATGCCAGTTCTCATCCTCCCCGTCATAATAACCGCGGGAATCGTTTTCTTCAAAATAAAGATACTTACCCGGAAGAGAAAACTTCAAGTTGCCCAATGTATACGTCACCCATCCTTTACGATAACCTATCGGAAACTCACATACGTAGTCCGGCAATGCAGAGACATCTATCGGCTCTTTTTCTGCCAGACGGCAAAGCAACAGATAGTCTTCTTTCGGAAAAGGAAGAGACGCATCTATTCCGGCTGCCATCTCCAGATTTTTTATAATGAACGAATTGACTTCCTCATCTTCATCGCTGCGGGCAGAAGGCATGAAGTAGCAATCTTCCCACAAAGCACTCAAAGCAGTATTCCGGTAGAACAATGCATCACGTTCCTTATTGTTCCACATGAGGAATTCATTTGCCAATGCTTCGATGCCCTTGTTCTTTATCCGTTCTACAAGATTTTCGGGACGTAGTCGTCCGAAGGGAGATACCACCGTTCCTTCTATTTCCTGCGGCATGTATTTATTGCAATCCCAGCAGATGGCCTGCATACCACCAACCTTACTCATACGTTCCTGGCAAAGCTCTACAATCGCATTCAGCCAATGATAGAAATGCTCGGAACGCATCCGCTCAAAGTCCCTGTGCTCATAATATTCCGTATCGTCTTCCACCTCAAAAGGGAAGTCCCTCAGATCCATCAATTCATCAACGATATCTATCGCAGCCTTATGAAAGCCTGCACCTAACAAGTTGGTCTGGCAATCGCCTATAATGACCATTTCATCCTCTGCCGGCTCATAATTGAAGAATATATTTCCTAAACGACAAACAGATAATTCCGAATAATCCTCTGTATGACTAACAGACACCTCATGCCGGGCAGCCACCACATCCAACAGCTTCTGGAATGAAGAAACGTTTTTGCACTTCGTTGTTAATCTGAAACCTATACTCATGGTTGTGATATATTAATTATTAGCGATTTATTTTTATTCCTCCGTCTCGTCATCTTCTGTCTCATACAACCTGCACAAGTCACTCCCCTGACGGAAATCAGAGAGATAGAAGCGATACTGGGGATAATCTTTCAGGAACGGGACAATCTTCTCGATGAAAGCCGGCTCATCAAATAACAGGAGGTCTATGTAGCAAGTACCTGTTCCGACAGCACCACCCAGCAAAAGTCCCAGACCTTCCGGCGCAAGCAACTCTTCCGATAAGCGGTCTTCCAACTCGTATCGGAAATCCAGTGCCTTCTTCCCGTCTCCTTCTTCATTGTTCTCATATGGGAAAGCGATAAATACCGCTTGTGCACCGAACCTGTTCAACCGGTTGAACAGCTCCTCCGACCCATTATAATAATCGGCAACCAGAGGCTGGAAGCAGGAGCTGCCTGCAACAACGTCAAAACGCAATTCTTCGCTCTCCTGAGGTTCAAAACGGTAACCGGTATACACTTGTTGCGGATTATCGAATATTTCCTTGTCATGAGCCTTTAGCGTATCCGTAATATATGCCCTGAGTTCGGGAAGCTTCATACTGTTTTCAAGCGGAGCATCCGCCCGTTCCACATTGCCGATGTACTGGTATGAAAGTCCTTCACCAAGCATGATTTCCATCATGATATAGTATGCATTAAAGCTCTGGGCCTCTTCCAACGAACACAAATGCTCTTCGTAAAAACAAATATTAAAGGCGTTGATGTCTTCCTGATAAGTAGCAGATACCTGCACCTGGGCCATATCCACATTCACTCCGTACATACCAAAGCTAAAGCTTGCATCTGTCCCCTGATTGAAGGGAAAGAAATGCCATTTATCCTTGAATTGTGCGGGCAACTGCGATACCACATACGGATAAAGGTAGAATAAGTGTGTACTACCCTCCACAGAGAAAGTAAATTCATAATCTCCGCCCAGGTTGAAGTGCACATCCTCGTTTATCAGATTAGTTCCGGCTGTAACAAACTCAACTGCATCACCACTCTCAAGCTGACCACGGTTTTCAACTATCTGCGCCAGGTCTTCTTCGTTGTCAGTAAACCATTTCCAGAAGTCCTGAACCCGTTTTCTGAAGGGCACCGCATCAATACCTTTACCATGCTCGTCAGCTTCTGTCCAAGCATCAATCTGTCCTTTTAATGTTTCATCCATTGTTTTCTACAGTTTAATCTTGTCCAAAGATATGAAAAGTCAGTTTATTCCCTCAATAATTAGCTATAAAAAGTTACAATTGTATCACACCTATTTAAAGGGTAAGCTGACAAAATGCAAATTGCAAACTGTCATTTTGTATTTTTAAAGGACTTCTGAGTATTGTATTTCCGGGAAAAGGATAGAGGAAACAGAAGAAACGCAGCCAGAGCCATTAGAAAGAGAGCAAGAGGAAAGGAAGAAATACGAACTATCGACAGAAGAGAACAAAGAAATCCTGTTTTTAAGAAAAAGGAAACAAAACTTGGCAATTTACCATTCAAAATAACAGTTCAATACTCATCAGGAAACATTCGCTAAAAAACTCAAAAAGGCATCTTATGTCTACCTATTTCGCTCACCGTAGAGTTTCATATGGTTTCTCGCAGAGCAAGCAAGCATTCATCTACGATAAAGTTAACTTCTTTTCGACAGGAAATTAAGAGTTTGTCAACAAGGAGTTAAGAGTTTGTTTGCATGAAATTGACTTTTTCCGCCTAATTATCGTATAAATATCGTATATTATGCAGCAAGTAGCACTAATTATTTGGCTATTTATGCATTAAATATCTACTTTGCACGTATTGACAAAAATAAGCGTTAGCAAAATCACCAATATACCATCTTTATGAAATAAGAATAAGGGGAAATGCATACAAAAAGGCATACAGACTATAATCTGCCATACTCGCTCGGAGGAACCCTTTTATTGTTTTTAAACACTCAATTGAAATACGAAACATTACCAAATCCGTCATAATAGCATATTTCCGAAACAGACATTTAATGTTGCTGAATATACTTATCCAAACAATCTGTAGCCGATAACGCTAATTTCCCTTTTATACGTTGCTTTGCCTTCAGCACCGAACAGGAAGCAATATTAAAGAGAACTGCAATAGCCTTATTGCCTAACCGGGCACGAACCAGGTAGCATAACTTCAATTCCTGCATACTCAGTCCATATGAAGATAACTTCTCTGACAGGCAATCACCATACAACATATCAATGACAGTAAACAGGTTCTCCCATTCAGCCTCATCCCTAACAAGTCCATAAGACGGATGCTGATGAAGACGAAGCAATTGCCCCATAGACACAAGCAGGGCAGAAGAATATTCAGCTAATGCCGAGGCATTCTGATAGTCTTTCAGTTGTTTAGTCAATTGTTTATTGCGGAATAGCAGACAGGCATTCCAGTTATCATGATAGGTTTCCATATTCCTGTTATTTTATAATTATCCATATTATTTCCTTATTTATTTCATTTTTTTCGCAATCAATTTCACTTCACTGCGCATTTCTTCAATAGCTGTAGAATGCACTTTAGGTTCTTTGGTTAACACAATCTGACTCATCTCTACAAATTTTCCCTTATTCCAAAAATCCGATTCAGTGTAAAGCTTTGCCAAAAGATAGTAAGGATAAATCCTACCTGGTAAACGATTGACAGACGAGAGGAAACAAGTTTCAGCGTATTCATAATAATGCAATTCCTGATAATTCTTACCCATAATATTCAATATCATCGGATCAGTGCTATATTTACCAGCCTCACGCAGATATTCATTAGACTCATTATAAAATCCAGATTTATGCAAGCTATGAGCATACTCAAACAAAAACCTCCCTTTTTCCTTCAAAAGTGGATAAAGTTCCTTGTAATACTCATTAGCAGATGCATAAGCTCCCGAATAATAAAGTTTTCTTGTATTCTCCCATACCCAATAAGCCTCCTTTTCCTGTTGCCATTTCTCACTATAACCTCCACCCCATATCATAACACATACATATAAAGTAAGTGGTTTCCCTATCACATCTCCTATTCCGCAAGCTAACAACAAACAAATATAGGCTATTATAAAAGCAGGAAGATGCATAGGATAAGAAGAAGAAGAGAAGACAAGTAAAGCTATAATTGCACCACATACACCATATCGTCCAGATCGTACCCCAATCCACAAACAACCAAAAGTAATCACCAACAACATTACACAAATAACAATCCCTTTCGTCAAAGCCAGTTCCAAATATTCATTAAATGCATATTCCGGGCTCCCCGCCACACGCTCTTCCCCTTCAGCATAATTCCTCTGAGCAAAATATTTTTCCTGTGCTTCGCCATAAGCAAAAGCAAATCCTTTATCACAACCCTGCGGATATTTAGCTATAGCCTGACAAGTAATTTTCCACATAAACAAGCGCCCCAAAGCAGAATCTGATTTCAAAAGAAACATTCCTGCGCCTCCCAGCATCAAAATAAAAAAGATTCCTATTCCCCATGAGATATAGCGTTTCCTATATCTCTGCCAAAGAAGAGTCCATTTGCGATGGTTCCGATGCATATACATCACCCAAGTACAACTTATTATAACAGCCATCCAAGCTGAACGACTCATAGTAGCCGGTAGCATGCAAAGGATCAAAAAACCAACAACTACTGTAATAGATTTCTCTATTTTCCGAAAAACACTTACCTGCTTCCAGCCAACAATGCACATATGCTGATGCAAACATATTGGCAATACCATCGCCAAGTACCCGGCATACGGACCCGGATTAAAAAAAGAGCCTGTAAATGCATATTGCAAATGACCGGAAGCTGAAAAACCATATAACTGGCGTAATCCCCAAATAACTTCGATAGCTCCCCAAAATATCAAACTCCATGATACATAAACAGAGATATGCGGGAAAAGCAATATTGCTTTCCAAGAACTTTTCCCTAAAAACTCCAATAAAAAAACAGCAACAACGCAACTCGCCGAAAATAGTACAGCTTTCCCAAACCATATCCATTGCCCAATGGTTTCCCTAATAGGAAGTCCAGGAGTTGTTACACATACCAGCCCCAACAAAGAACATACAGCAACAAACGACAGCGTCACTATTACTGTATTTTTCATACTATGTATGCTCAACTTTATCATTCTATCCTTTTAAGAACTCTGTTCCACCGCATCTCATTAGTTTTTAAGTCTACCGACTTCCATATCCGAACAACTTTGCCTACAATAAAAGGTTCTGGCAATAATCCCCAATAGCGAGAATCTCTCGAATTCACAACCTTATCACCTACAACAAAATAATAATTTTCCCGGAAACAGTAATTCCGTATCATACTATCGCCAAACAGAACTGTATCACCTCTTAGTTGCAACTTCTTTTTCTGTTCCCATTCTATCAGATTCCGATACAGCAGTTTTGTCTTTGGATTAATAAGTATCGTATCTCCCTTAGCAGGAATATAAAATGGACCAAAATTTTTAATATTCCAATCCAGCAATCCACTATAAGGATAACACCTTGTCACAACACCATGCTCCTCCGCTTTGCCCGACCCCAATATATTCATCAAATATTCTTGTGATGCCACATTCCCCAGAATAGCGTCACAATTCCGCACATAATATCGCCCATTTCGTATCTCGAAAGTATCGCCTGGAAGAGCTATACAACGTTTTACATAGTATTTCATCACATCAAAAGCGATACTATCCCAACGATCTGGATAAGGTAGATTGAAGACTAATACATCGTTCCTCTTAAAATTCCTCCAACCAGGCACACGATGAATCTTCACTTCCCGCCTATCTACAGCATCAAACACATTGAACAACCTAGCTCCCTTAGAACATTTATCCACCAAAATATAATCTCCAGCTAATAAAGAAGGTTCCATCGAGTCAGAGGGTATCTTAAATGAAGTAAGTGCAAATATCTGCACTATGAATAACGCTACAATACTAATGCAACAACCATAAGCAATACTCACTATCATTTTACTCCATTTCCTCATAGTGTATCCAACTATTCTGCATTTCCCACTATCTTCAACATTATTGGAGAAGACTCTGTATTGCAATATATCGTTATAGTTTTACTAAAATACTCCGCTTTTTCAGCTTCATAAATAACTACTATTTCCAACTTACTACCGGGAGGAACAGGTTCTTTAGCATATTTCACTTTCACACAACCACAAGAGGTAATAATATCCTGAATAACCAAAGGAGTTCCACCTGTATTGGTTACAATCAACTTATGCACTTGAGTTTCTGAATGGACAAAAGAACCAAAATCCAACTTCAATTTATCAACAACAACTTCAGTGTTCGGAATAGTAGTCGTTTGAGATATATCACCCATCAATATTTTAAGATATAATTCTTTCACCTTAGGATTAAGAACTGGATTGCCAATAGCTATTACCTTATTTTCCTTATTCAATAAGAATGTTTGAAAAGCTCTCTCTTTAGGAAAACGATTTAAAGTATTAAAATCATCAGATATATCAAGACAAACTGGATGAGTAAATACATCACGACGCATTATGTAACACAAGTCTTCGATATTTTTGGGATGGAAATAGAACACAAATGGAACACTGGCATCCATCAAAGTGTCTATTTCATACATAAATCTTCTCCACCGAGGCAAGTGCATTTTACAACCAGTACAACCAACAGAATCTATATAAGAAACAATCTTATAATCAGCATCTGAGAAAGAAAAAGTCACAGTGTCTTCTCCTTGTACTGTAAATTTAGAAGAAGTAGGAAAGACAATTTCTTTACCATCCCACTCATTAACTAACTGAACAATATCATCTTTCTTATCTTTACAAGAATAAAAGAAAAAAAATAGCAACAACAAACATAAGCGCTCCATAGCTTATTATATAATTACAAAAAATCCAACAATAACTTAATCAAAAAGTCCATTTAAATCCAAATAGAAGACATCGTCAACTTTGGGACTCGTTACATATAATCTATTTCTTATCGGATCTATCCACATCTGATCAAGCCCACGATCTGTTTCTAACTTTCGTATCAAATTTCCCTGCCAATTGAAAACATAAATAGTATTCATATATGGAATTTCAAAACGTCCCCAATGCTCTTTTCCCCAATATAATGTATATATATAATTGTCATCCGCCTGTACCCTTGTAAAATATTTCTTTATTTGTCTATCTGTTTCAAACAGAGAGAAATCTGGCCCATTTTTCATACGGTAACCTACTACTTGACCTGTTTCAATATCTAGAATATTCAATTGTGGGAGATTAGCCATAGCTTGTACCACTTTAGTTTTATCTGGTTTAAAAGCATCATTAGAATAAAAGAAAGACTCTGGGAAAATAGATGCTGCTCCATTTTTTATTGACTTCTTATAGCTTGAATAACTTCCCAGTAACTTATTAGTATCAAGCGTCCGTTTCTGATAAGCAGGCAAAGTAGCCTCTTCTTCATTAAGAGGAAATGACTGTAATTCAGCTATTAATGTATTTTTATCTTGAAGAAACATAAGGAGATAAGGGGCACCTCCATTCTCTGTCCGCCAAGTATATGGAAACATTTTATCCATAATAGTTGTGCCTTGCTGAATAGACTGAGTTATATTCCAAATGAATAACTTCTCCTCGTTAGGCGCAAATAGTAGAGTTTTTAATTCACCCTTTTCTTCAAAAAGGTGAAAAATAGGGCCGAAAGTAGAAACCTCATCAGGGCCTCCTCCTTTATTACAAAAAGTCCCTATTTCTTTCCCTGTATCTATATTAAATATATTATAAAAACGATCCGTTAATTTGGGATTCAAAAAAAACATGAGTGAATCATAGGTCGATAACCAGCCGAAATTTGCCCCATCCAATGAAACGACTTTCAACGTAACTTTCTTCACATCTTTGATACTATCTTCAATAGTTTGGATTTCACCATTGAAATATGTGTTATCACTATTTTTATGACAACTTATGCAAGTATTTAGTATAAGTACAAGATAAAGTATATTTTTTATTATTTGCATGTCTCTAATTTTGCTTATACAACTATGATTATTTACAAATAATGTTTCCAACTAATTTTTATATCTCAAAATAGATATTACCCTCTTTCATTCTTATTATGAATTAAGAATTACAAACAAGAAGTTAATACCTATTTTGAGAGAACTTTATAGTTAAAAATTAATTATTTAGTACATCGTTCTTTCTTATTATCATCATAACTACCAAATGAGCTTGAGGATGGGCATGGGTAAATTGTACTATCATTAGTCCTGCTATCGCAAAAATATCTATACCCTCTTTCATGTGCCCATGTATCTTCCAAATTACAACGCCCAACCTTAGTCCCACTTTCATCGTCAGCCAATGCTTCCACATTCTCCAATGCTAAATAGGTTAATTTAGAATAATTATTCATTCTTTCCACTCCATAACCTACAGTTACTAAAAACGCAAGGGCAAATATTCCCACTAAAATGTTTTTCTTCATAATAAATAAAAATTTAATTAATAATATAAAGTAGCAAGTACTTTTATCTTTTTCTTCACTTTTTCTACTCAATATAATTTTATACTAGATATCAAAGATTGAAAATAATCTATTTATAGTTACCTTACCATCAATATTTCACAAAAGTAGCAGGAAATATAGTGACCACACATACCCATCCTCGCCAAAACTATATACAAATTAACAAAACACAGTAAAACATACCTTTTTGGCGGGAATAGACATATACTAATAGCATATTCTCCTCTATTTTTGTCACTTATAAAAAATAGATTATGAAAAACAAATCGTCCAAACAAACTTTTATCTTTAGCATAATCCTACTATTTATTGTGGTCGCATGTCAAAAAGAAAATTATCGTATAGAATATGCCCTGGATTTTGCAGGAGACAATCGTTCTGAATTATTAAAAGTATTGGAACACTACCGCAAAAACCCGCTAAAATTAAAAGCTGCCCATTTTCTTATAAAAAATATGCCTTACTATTTTAGTTATGCCGGGCACGTATTAGATAGCATAAAAGCCATCAAAGCAAGCGTTGATGAAAATGGTAAACTACCGGATGACAAAGTAAACCCTTTGAAAGGTTTCAGATACGATAATCTACCCAAAGTATATGATGCACATGTGATAACGGCCGACTATTTAATAGAGAATATAGATATGGCTTTTGAAGAATGGGAGAAAAGACCGTGGAACAAGCACTTTACCTTCGATGACTTTTGCGAACTTATCTTACCATACCGGATAAGCGATGAACCACTAGAGAATTGGAGAGCAGATTATCGTAAAAAATTCTCGTTCCTTTTAGATTCTCTATATACAGGCTCAGATATCATTAAAGCATCCAATGCTATTGGACAATATCTAAGGGATGAAAAATTCATCTTCAACCGCAACCTGAATCTTCCACACTTGGGAGCACAGTTTCTATTAAAACACCGGGTAGGAAAATGTGTAGACTCTTGCGACTACCTGATATATGTATTACGCTCATTGGGAATCCCCGTTGCAGTAGATGAGTTACCTCTTTCACCGGATAACCTGACAGGACACACCTGGAATGTTGTTTTAGACACCACACAACGTTATATTCCATTCTGGTTTACAGAAGAAGATGCTGTGAGACGCGACAAATATAATGATGGAAGAAAGAAAGGCAAAGTATTACGCAGGTGTTTCGGTATGCAGCAAGAAACGTTCAAAGACATGATTCTAGATTCAAAAGTTCCATCTATTTTTAAAAATCTTTTCATAAAAGATGTTAGTAGCGAATACTTTGAAAATTGTCATGAAGTGCCATCGGAAGATGCCTCTGAAACATATATGTACATCGGAATTTTCAGCCCCGCCCAGTGGATGCCTATTGATATGGCAAAGGTAGCTGATGGGAAAGCAATTTTCCATAATATAGAGCCTAATATTGCCTATCAACCACTTTATTATGATGGTATGGAATATCGGTTAGCCGGGTATCCTTTCGTCTTAAAAGGAGATTCTGCTATAACCTTTGTTCCTAATAAAGATGAATATGAAAGCATTACTGTAACCCGCAAATGCCCTCTTTATCTGCGGGTAGTTAAACACATGGCAAAAGTGGTAGGAGCTAAAATATATGGTTCGGATTATGAGAACTTCAGACAAAAACAATTATTATATCATATTGCAGATACACCGAAAGTCAGTGTGAATACCATTCATCTCAATCCTCCTGTTCAATGCCGTTATATCCGTTATACAGCCCCAAAAAATCAAGTTGTAGAAGTGGCTGATTTAGATTTTTATCACAAAGGTCAGCCAATCACTGCCCAAAGTATTAGCGAGAATAAATATGAGGGGCAACTTTCTGCAGAGAAACTGCAAGAATGCTTGGATCATAATCCATTGACTTGGATTGTATCAAAACAAAAAGGAAGTCATATCACAATAGATTTTGGAAAAGAGGTATACATAGACCGTCTAGACTATACACCCCGCAATGACGACAACTTCATACGGGTTGGGGATGTTTATGAAATAGGATACAATGATGGATATGAGGGATGGAAGTATATTTCCAAACAAGAAGCAAAAACCGATACACTCGTTTTCGATAACATTCCCAAAGGCGCTCTGCTCCATCTCCGGAATTTGACCAGAGGAAAAGAAGAGAAAGTTTTCTATATTGAGAATGGGGTACAGACCTTCCCGTGAGATCAAGGAACTTCTACGTATCTGAGGCAAAATATCAAACAGTTGACTATCTATATATCATTTCGAGAATAGTGTTCATTACCGGATAAGCGTCTACACTCAAACGAATAAATTAAGAACAAGAGAACATGAATCGTATAGTTAATGTTGCTGAATACATTTATCCAAACAATCTGTAGCCGATAACGCTAATTTCCCTTTTATACGTTGCTTTGCCTTCAGCACCGAACGGGAAGCAATATTAAAGAGAACTGCAATAGCCTTATTGCCTAACCGGGCACGAACCAGGTAGCATAACTTCAATTCCTGCATACTCAGTCCATATGAAGATAACTTCTCCGACAAGCAATCACCATATAAAATATCAATGACAGTAAACAGGTTCTCCAATAAACCAAAATTTTTGCATTATATTAAATATAAAATCAATTATCAACCTTATTCAATATACACATCTCCATATCAAACTTTCATTCAGTATTACACAACATCATCTAGGTTGTTTGAACTTCATTATATAAACAATTACTACTTGTTCAGAAACTCCATCTTGATACTGATCCGGGAAATACTCCAAAGGATACTCATCAGTCATAATAGCTACCATCACATCCGGTAAATTTGTAGATACAGGAATAGGGCATATTGAATAACCAAGAAAATCCATTTCAGGCATTCTGAAAACATCAATCTTTTTTTCTTCCTTCGCATAAAGAGAGCACAAAGCAATATTATCTGAAGTAGACCATATAGAATACACATAGCTATCAGTATCTATTGCAAAAGAGAGATATGCATATTTATCTTTAATTTGCGAGAGATTTTCAATACCCCCAAAAGCTGATAAATCTTTTTCCTTAGATACTAAGCGTAGAGTTTCTGTCAGCTTTTCTCTCTCTATATCATAAAGATAAAAAGTACCAGTTATAGGATCCAATATGTTTAGTTGATTATCCATAGTAGTATTAATAGTATTCCAATCTGTATAGCTGTAGGGATAATTATCTTCATGAAACAATAATGTCCTTTCCTTCTCCCCTTTTTCATTCATAAGCCAAATCTTACTTTCATCTTTATACCCCTCTATGTCATGACACAAAAATTTGCCATCAGGCAAAGCTACTATATCATCATAAACCAATTCATATGTAGAAGAAATAGACTTAACATAATCTCCTGAATGTGCGTAATAATGTATTTTCCTTACATTCAAGTCATTAACAAACACATATTGATCTCCTATAAAGAAACGATGTAAACTAAGAAACTCTCCAGGCGCTCCTCCTCTCGATCCAATCTTATTCAAAAAGGTACCATCTTTCTTAAAACGAAAAATATTTCCTTGTTTCTTATCCACTACAAAAAGAGTTGAATCCGCAAATAAAACATCTGTAACCACTCCCCAAAAATAAGGAGTAGGAAGTTCCAGTTTGATAGTAGATATATCATCAATAAAAGAAGAGAGAGGAAATTGAGTTTTTTGATAAGATAGATCTATCTGGACAAGGTTAGCCTGTCTAGGATAATCATTCTTAAAAGAACAACTACAGATACTTAATATCCCAATGAACAATAAAATATCAATTTGTATATATCTCATACTCATAATAAAATACTAAATCTACTATTTCAAATACAAAACCTGAATGATAGGATTCTCATCAGTATCTTCATTCTCACGCCAGAATACAAAAGTATTATTTCCAGATACAGAAGTATTAGCATTACGATCTACTCCATCCAAATCATTTACTAAATATTTCCCAATCCAATATTTCTCCTTCTCCTTTGAAAAAAGGAATGCCCTGGCATCCTCCACCGAAGACCAATAAGTTGCCAATATCCATTTCTCTCCTTCCAAATACCCCGTTCTAATAAAGTCCTCAAAATATTGCAGGGAGACCGTTTCCATATAATCATGCTTCAATTCAGGCTTCATACGAAATGGATATTCCGTTACAAGTTCTTGGTTTTCGTAATGATAAACTATATTTTCAAAATTGGGCGACATAAAACAAATCGTATTATCATAAGAACATAATTCCCAATCGAAATTTATAAAAACAAGATGGTTCTCTTTTCGTTTTACCAATATTTGCTCTTCTTTGCCCTGATCATTCACATAATAAATTCCAGCAGTGGGTTTATCCCATCCCGCTTGAGAGAAAATGAAACCACCTTGTGGAACTATTTTAAAATCACTAGGAGTAAGAGGAAAGCCAAGTTTTACAGTTTTCAAAAATTCACCTTCCGGTGTATAAAACAAAAGTTGACTTCCCCATGCCAAAAGCACAATTTGATTATTTTTCTCGTCATACTCGAATTGCTCAATTCGAATATATTCCCCCGGTCCATTCCCTTGCTTAAATATTTTACTCAAAAATTTACCTTCCTGATTGAATACCCATATGGTTTGTCTACGCTTGTCGAAGACAAACAGTCGGTCAGTACCAATTGCCATATCTGTTATCTCCCCTATTAAACAAGAATCTGTAGTTTCCAGATTAATATACTTAATAGAGTCAGTAAATAAAGAATAGCCAAGACTATCTACCACCCCACTTAATAAATCAACCTCATACTTACTCTCGCTTTGTGCTCCTTTTTTAGAACAGGAAATATTAAAAGCTATAACTAATAATAAAAATATTACTTTATATCGAATCATGGTTACATCATAAATTTAATCAGAGGTTACGTTTAAATACAAACTCTTACAGACAAACTACTATTTTATTGCTTGAACTCATAATATACAATGACAGGGTTTGAATCTTCATCTACCCCCCCCAGCATCTTCCTATTTTTTATTTTATTTGATAGATATCCTTCTTTAAAATGATTTTTCAATTCTAACAAATAATCTGTTCCTACACAAAATACACTCCTCCTCTATCAGATACTAAAAAAAGAAGGAAATGTACGATGTAGAAATTGTGAAGAAGATTACAAAGATAGGGATTCATACACTTAAAGAAGAAAGGAAATGTTACAGAAACCTTTGCTCACGTTTCATCATTACTAATTAATAGCTAAACAACCTCTTATCCGAGCTATATCCGGGATGCACTTGCTCCGTACCTTCTCCACTCACAGGTACCTCTGAGCGAAGAAACCACGGTCTTGGTACGGAGCAAGTGCATCCCGGGTATAATGCGGACAAAACAGAGCCCATCGGAAAAGGCAAAATAATTATCTACGCAAAACGACGCAAATGAACGCAAAAATCACGTGGACCGGATTGATGAGAATCTTTTTCCATATATTTGCGCAATCAGAAAAACAAGTAATTTAAAACACGATAGTATGGGAATTATCAATCAAGGCATTCTCGGAGGTTTCTCCGGCAAAGTGGGACCGATAGTCGGGTTCCGCTGGAAATCAAACTACTATATCCGTGCACGCGCCGCCAAAGTCAGCAATCCGCGCACACCCCGGCAGCAGGAGCAACGGGGCAAGTTTGCCACGGCATTCAACTTCCTGAAAACGATGAAACCTTTCATACGCATGGGGTATAAAGAGTTTACACAAGATAAATCTGCATTCAACGCTGCCATGTCCTATACGCTGAAAAGAGCTGTGACGGGTAGCGGAAAAGACATCACGATTGACTTCAACCGGGTGCTGGTGTCTATGGGAACGCTGATGCCCGTATTCGAAGGCGTAGCCATGCAAGAGAAGGATAAAATGAGTTTCAACTGGCAGGACAACTCTGGTATGGGAAATGCGGAGGACACCGATATAGCCATGCTGCTGGTGTACAACAAAGATAAAGAAATGGCTGTCTACGACACCGAGGCCGCATTACGTTCCGGCAAGCATGCGGAACTCCCTCTCCCGGATAACTGGCAGGATGATGAACTGGTAGCCTATCTCAGTTTTCGCAATGCCGATGGAGACAGTGTGGCCAATAGCATCTGCCTACCGATTTCAATAGCCGAAGTACCGGAGGGCGAGGCAGAAATACAGGCAGAATCTACTGATACGACCAATGAAAAGCCCCTGCCCATCAAGAGAACAAAGCTTCAGCCACATATAGCTGTACATTTGTCTTCTGCTCCTCCCAACAATATTGGGACATGCAGGTGCGAAACCTAACGGGATATTCAGGTGTTCTAACAACAAAAAAGCCGGATACCCGAGAAATGCATTCTCTGTATCCGGCTTCCGATAATGCCTATACTTTTATTTTGTACTTGCCAGCATCAAAGTTGCGTTAGCATCGTTCAAAGCGTAAACGCTCTTTTGGATGTTGCTGTCGTAAGCGTTGCTCTTAGAGTTCCAACGAGCGTAGTTTACTGCAATTTCATTGTTACTGTACTCTACATTCATTTTAAAGTAAGGAACCCAAGCTTCTTTTACACTATCCCACTTGGAAGCTTCCTTGCTGGTTACACGGTTTTCGTTATCGTAAGTATACGTGTAACGGAGGTGGCGGAACAAGCGACCGTCTTCGTTCTTGAAGATAGTCTTCGCGGTCATCAGTTCACCGATCATCTCTTCGTTCTTTACGTACTGGGTAGGATTGCTTGCACTTACAGAGAAGTTCATTACGCTTGCCATTACTACTACCATCATTACCACTGCCTTAGAAATTAAGTTCGTTTTCATAATCGTTATTTTTTTATTGTTATTACTTCTTGATTTTTAAAAGGAAGTTTTTGTCAACCGCCTTCGACTATATATAGTCAATTGCCGTGCCAAAGCAATAAGATACTGATTATCAACGATTATACTTTTTCAGAGAGTGTTCGTAAACGGACAAGTGTCCGCACAAAAGCGGACAAACAAGAACAAATAGATTCAAAGTATAACAGATTTGTATGCCTTAAAGTACTATAATAGCAAACAAAGTATTACTTTTACCTCATAATAATAAAAATTATGACTAAAGAAGAACTACTACATAAACTCACTGACATTGAATGGAATGATTTTGAAGTAAAATCCGCTCAAACCGAACTTCCCAAGAATATTTGGGAAACTGTATCTGCTTTTGCCAACACTTCCGGCGGATGGATAGTGCTTGGAATAGAAGAAAATAGAAAAAATGGAATAAGCCAATACCAAATATCAGGAGTAAAGAAACCTGAAAAACAGGAACAAGATTTTATAGGCACACTTCGTTCGCAGACAAAGTTTAACCTTCCAATTCCTGTACAAGCCGAAAAATACATTATTGACGGAGTTGATGTACTTGCATTTTACATCCCTTCATCTCCCATCAAACCTGTATATTTTAATAATAACCTAAGCAATACTTTTATACGTACCGGAAGTGGAGATCAACGAGCAACTGAGATGGAAATCCTTGCCATCCAGCGAGATCAAGCCTTTGGTAGTCGCTCCGAACAAATCATACCCAATACAACACTTGAGGATCTTAATCCTTCATCACTTCAGACTTTTCGTCGCCGCATCCAAGAATTCAATAATGAATTTGCTTATAACAACCTTGACGATAAGACTTTTTGCCAAAAAACAGGGATTACTTATAATAATCAACTCACTTACGGTAGTCTTCTTATGTTAGGAAAAAGAGATGTGGTTCAAAGTATTATTCACAATTTTTGGATAGATTATATTGAAATTCCCGGTACTTCTTATCAAGATGCCCCCACTCGATATACTTATCGTATGCCGGAACAGGAGAATATTTGGGAATACTACCAAGTCTTAATACAACGCTTACGTTTATATGTTGATGCCCCCTTCAGTACAGGACCTGACGGGTTTTCACCAGATGACAATTCCCAACTTTATGCCCTCCGGGAAGGTTTGGTCAATTTATTGGCACATGCCGATTATTTTAGCCCTATGCATTCGACTATTCGTGTATTTGATAATCGCATAGAATTCCAAAACCCCGGTCGTTTCTATATTGATCTCAATCGCCTCAAAGAGCAAATAATCTCAATGCCACGCAATCCCAACATTATCAAACTTTTCCGCTATGCCAAGCTCTCTGAAAATGCAGGCTATGGAATAGACAAAATACTCAAATGGGAATTGCTTACAGGCCAAAAGGTAAGTTTCGCAACAGATATGGTCTGCTCTATGGTAACTTACTTCCGTCCTATACAAAGCGGGAAAACAGCCGAACAAAGCGAACAAACAACCGAACAAAGCGAACAAACAACCGAAAAGAATGAATATTTGCAAATTCTCAATCTAATGAAAGAAAATCCCTCTATTACCCGGAAGGAGATTTCCGAAAAACTTGGTCTTTCAGAATCTGCAATTCAAAGACGCATAACTTACCTAACCAATAATGAAATGCTTTCCCGCATCGGAGGAAGGTATAGCGGAGTCTGGAAAGTGCTAAAAGAAATACCATAATAATAGAACGGGCTAACAGGAAATAGAAAAGAACTATTTATACCCGATATGGTATAAATAACAATATAATTATTATATTTGTACCCAAACGGGTATAATATGGAATATATGACTTTAGCAAAATACGTAAAAGAGATACGCAAGCAACATGAACTTACACAAGTTGACTTATCAGAAAAGTCCGGCGTAGGCCTCCGCTTTATCCGCGAATTAGAGCAGGGTAAGCAGACCTTAAGATTGGATAAAGTAAATCAGGTATTAAATCTTTTTGGAATGGAAGTAGGCGCTGTTCCAATACCCCAAAACACTGAATTATGAAACAAGCATTAGTTTATCTACGCGATTATAAAGCCGGAACATTGACAGAAGATGAAAACGGATATACATTTCTGTACGACAGAGACTTCTTGCAATCTACTCATGCAGAAGCAATCAGCCTGACTATGCCGCTAACTGATAAGTCTTATAAACAATAAATTATCCATTATAAAGTGAGGGAAGCCCCAATAACTTCCCTCATACCACATATCGGCCTGATATACCTACCTCTACCCGATTCTCCCCTTACTTCAAGAGGGCATCAATCTTTGCTGCTGTCTTCGGATAACTGGGTCTTAATGCAGTGCCATAATCCACTATAACCCCATCATGGTTAATCAGAAGGAATTGCGGTATGCTGTTCATGCCCCAATGCTTCATGATGCGGTGATAGTCATCGGAGGTCGCCCAATCTTCCGAATAGACGCATTCAATATTCTTCCCCTGTAGAGAAAAGCGTTCCAGAACCTTATGGTATGCCTCCCTGTCTCTACTTCCACAGATACTCACCATTACCACATCATTGAGAGAATACCGTTTCCGCAATTCCTTCAAAGGCTCCATTTCTGCCAGACAAGGGGGACAAATCACTCCCCAGAAATCAACATAAATCACCTTGCCTGCATACTTTTCCAGAAGATTATATACAGGAATCATAAACGGCATGTCCTTCCTGGCAGCCGCCTCATCAGCATTATTGCCATAGAGCATATGGTGGGATACCTTTTCGGGAGCTTTCAGATAATCTACTTTATCCTCATATAATTCAAGTATGGGTTGCCTCAAATGGGGAGCCTGCACTATAGAGTCGAACTGAAGCCTGTAATCAGCCAGACAAAGCGTATCGTTGTGGCATAAAGGAACGGCCACGTGTTGGAGATATAAATAGGGCAGGATAGCATTATCCTTGCAATCCTTAATAAGATCTGCTAACTCAAAATCGCTATATTTTTTTCTGGTGTGATTGTAATAGAGGAAAAAATTCACCGTTTCAGCAAGCGGAAACAGACCGGCAAAAACGGTTTTCCCCGAAAAGAGAGGGTTAAGTTTTAACAACAATGCCATATACAGACTAACGTCCTTACCCTCCGACGCCTGTGACGCAGCATATCTAAAGAGTGCATTATAATAATCTATCCACAGCAAATCTGCCGTATATTCTTCAACCTCAGCACCCGGAGAATGTTCCTTCAGGAAGTCGGCACGACGTTCCCAACGGCTGGTATGCTCTTCTCCCAATTCCTTCTCAAATTCTTCGAAAGTACTCCTTGGATTACAATAATAAGGGCCACGATAATATCCACCTAAAGTGAAAAGAGCCATATATTGATTCAGTGTACCGGAAGTTCCCGTAATCTTGGGAGACAGCAAATCACTGAAGTCAATCTCTACAAACAGGCTATCACCCGGATGTACAAACAAGTGCTCCGCATAATTGCGAAGAACAACTTCACGAACGGGAGCGTAAGGACTAAAACGGAAACTAAAAGTACCGTCATCCGCTATGGGAGAAGTGTAAACAGTCTCCATCTCAGACAGATAAGGTATCACAAGCGTCACTTCCTTTTCCTTCGGATAGACCTCCCTATTCAAGACACGGCCCGAGATTACCACCTCTTTTGCCAAATCCTCATTATCCCCCTGAGCTTTACAGCTAAGGAAAGATAAAAAAGCAATCAGTAAGCATAGATGCTTCATACGCATTTTATGATTAATAAATGAATAATAATTTCAACGAACCGTTACAGACAGACTCTTTATATGTCCGCCAAACTCGGGTGCATAAGCCGATTGCACGGTGGCAATACCGGTCTGGTAAGTTCCCGGACGGTCTATATAGACTTTGTACTCTATCTGAACAATGCCCTTCCTCAGTTTATCAATAAAGAATTCGGCAGAAGCATCACGCATCACCTGATAATAGCCGATAGCATCGGAATGGCGATATCCCGACAACGCCTCCTTTGGCTCCATGCAAGCGGCACGCGTATCTTTTATCTGAATGAAATCCATATCCCGGTCTGCTTTCACTGTCAGCCGGACGGTAAGTTCGTCTCCCACATGCAAATCTGTTTTTGAAGAAACTTCCTTGCCATCTCTATAATAAGTACGGGTGATTTTCAAACCGTTACCTTTTGCAGATTGCAATTGATCCATATCTTCCAGATATTGGGCATATACAGCCCCCCAGCCTATCCCTGCACCCGTGTGCGCTATTTCTATTTGCCGGGTTTCAGCCTTATCACCGGAGAACGAACGGCGGACATAACCTAATGCATCATCGGGAGTCACCACTTCTGTTCCGGCTATTTCCGCTTTCATAGCGCTGCTCTCTGCTAACTGATTATCATCTCCACCCAGGAAAGCATATACGGCATCGGCAGTAGCTACCGGATTGTCCCAGGCCTGCACTTGCTTCTGTTTAAGCAACCATTGCTTCATTTCGGCAACCGCCAACGGTTCTTTCAGAATGCCGGACAGGACTTCGATGGCGACCACCTGCGTCGGAATTCTATAACTGTTCCGGGAGTAGCGAGCTTTCGGAGTATCGAAATAACGTCCCATCCCGGGTGTGGTAACGGAATATTCCAGAATGGAGCGGGCAAGTTCATTCGCTTTGGTCGTTTTACCTGCTTTATGCAGTAGGGTAGCGATAAGCGCCCTGTCATAAATGGCATCAGCCGGAGGGGCTGCTTCCAGTTTGCCAATCATATACGAGTAGGCTGTTTTATCGGCCCGCTTCGCAACTTGCGCATCCAAAGCACAGATATACAGGTAATGCAGGGATTGCTCGCCGGGCAATCTATCCTTATCGCCCTTCTTTTCACTTTCCTTCATCTGTCTGTATTCATCCAGCCATTGGCTATGGAGATAATTCACCGCCTTTTCGTACATTCCCTGTAGCGGAGCAACAGACGCGCCCATCGTCCGGAGCCGTGCCAGCATTTCTACAATCCGAGTGGTGACGTAGCGGTTGCCCGACATCCCTTTATACCAACTCCAGGAGCCGTCGGGGAGTTGCAATGCTTCCAGACGGGATGCTGCAACCTGATTACGGTTGCCCATTGTGTTCAGGTCGAACAGAAGCGCTATGCTTCTTTTCTGCTCCGTCTCGTTGAGGGCATCCGCCAGCCAGGGAGTTTCTTTAAGCAGCAGGTCTTTCAGGTCTTCTTTATCACTGAGATTGCCTGATGATGAACCGCCCTGCGCTTTCCAGCTTTCGAACACCTGCCGGATGCGGGGATGGGCATTGATAATGGTTGTGGATAGTGAATTGGCATAGTAAGCACTTGCCCACGACAAGGCATCTTCATTCAAAGGATTACCAATGACGGGCAAAGCCTGTATAGCATACCAATCGGGATTGGCAGTCAGTTCCACCGTCAGGCATTTATTGGTGGCGGTTTTGCTTCCGTCATTAAACAAGCCGTCCAATGCAACCGATTTACTTTCCGCACCGTTCAATTGCACGGGTATTGCCTCAGTCACCCATTGTTTATCAGACAGAACCGGAAGATAATGCTGCTCGCCATCACTGAAATTGCCTCCCTCGGCAATAATCCGGCAAATCCAGACCGTAGTTTCATCCGGGGTTTCCAAATCAAAAGATACGGAAACGGTTGCTCCGGCAGCCGCACTGAATTCGTGTTCGCAGGTTGACAGAACCCGGTTTGTTTGCGGGTCAACCAGTTCCATTCGGGCTGTTCCCCGGATGTTTTCTTCCGACAGGTTGATTATTCCTGTACTGATGACCGGTTTATCGTTCACACGGATAAAACGGGGCATATTGGGTTGCACCATAAACGGCTTGACGGCTTTTGCCCGGGCTGTTATCTGTCCGTAATCCATACCCCGGGTATGGGCAAGCCCCATGAACTTCCATTCGGTCAGGCTTTCGGGCAAAGTGAAAGACAGGCTTACGACTCCATTCGTATCCGTACGGAGGGCGGGATAGAAGAAGGCTGTTTCTGCAAAGTTTTGCCGGAGAGGAACGTATGGAGAACCATCGTCCAATGCCACAGCGTCAGAGCATTCAAACACCGCTTCAACGGAATTTCCGTCTTCCACTTCAAAACCGTCATCCGGCGGGGTTTCAGCATCAAGGCTGATAGCTGCGGACTTCATCATCCTGCTATCCTGCTTTACACGGAAACCGCCCTCAGGACGCGGAACCCGCCAGAAAGGAGTATTCAGGGTGCTATACACATCCCACCAACGTAGGCCGCGCAGAGTGCTGCCCGCATAGGGGAAGTTGCTGTACATCCAGATGGAATGACCTGAGAATATCAGGTTGGCACGGACACCGGGAGTGGAACGGGGAAAGTTCAGGTTGAAAGCCCAGTCATTGACGTACAGTTTATCGAGGGAAGCGTCATAAAGAGTGGCAAGCAATTGCGCATCGGCCGCTTTCTTGTCGGGATGCGTGATTTGGAGCTGCCATTCTTCCTTTCCTCCCGGTTGCAGCTTATCACGGAAAGTAATCCATTTCAGTTGCAGACTCTTATCCGGGCGGGGACGGGATATCTGCACTTGCTTGGTGTATAGTTTGCCCTCGCGCATAAAGGCGAAGTTCACGGTGATGCCGTCTCCATATTCCGGTTTATAGGGATAGGTGAACTGCCGGATTTCATTATTGAGAACCATCCGTTTGGATTCAATGCGCTTGTCGCCACAGAAGACATCGTACAACAGATAGACATCTTTCTCACTGCTGCCCACATACAGGCTGACGGGATACCCGTCATTAAATTCTGTCCCGTCCTGATAGAACCACTCCGGTGAATGTACCGGCAGGTGACGGTCTGCCAACGAAAAGAGAATGAAATCCTGCCGTGCCGTGCAGGTTCTTCCCTGCCCGTCGAGGGCTGACACTTCCATAGTGTAACGTCCCGGAGCAAGGGCCAGTATATCGTCGGGAACAAAAGAGCGGCGGGTTTCTACTGTGCGGCAGCATACCTCATTGGTTTTGTTTCCTTTTTCGTCCAAAGCATACACCACGCAAGTGGCTTGAAGCGTTACGGGCTGCCGGTTTAGATTCATAGCCAAAACCTGTATGGTTTCCCGTTTCTCGCGCGCCACCTTTGGGCGCAGACCTTTAATCTGTAAGGCTACGGACTGTTGCCCTACAGGTAACGACAAAGTACCGCTTTCCACCTCTCCGGTCAGGTTGATGACCTCAGCCGTAATTTTGTAGGTGTAGTAACGCCCCGGTCGGTCGGGCTTGAAATCATCCGGTTTGCGCAGAAAGACCGGGAAGCGGAAGTTACCGGCTGCATCAGTCTGCACTTCACCTACTGCCAGAACAGTTTCATGGTCCGAAATCCTCCAGAATTCATTCTCCGAACGGGTGAGTTTATAATTGAGTCTGCACAATCCTACCGGAACGCCTGCAAATGTTTTTGCTTCGCCGCTAACTAATACGGTATCTCCCACGTTATAAGTGGCCTGATAAGGATGGAAGACTACATCAAACGTCGGACGCTTGTATTCATCCACACGGATATAACGGTTTTCACCGCTTTCTACCGACAGTTCAAACTCTCCCGGGAGAAGTGTTTCGGGAAGCACGAAGTCGCCGTAAAAAGCCCCGAATTCGTCTGTAGCAAGAGATAGTTTGCCAATCTCCTGCCGGTTGGCATCCCGCAGCACTAACTCCTTGCGGACTCTTGAGAAGATGCGTATCGAATCGCCCGATTGCTCATACGCTATTCCCGAAACATGCACCACCTGCCCGGGACGGTACAAAGCCCGGTCGGTGAAGAGGGAAACATGCTTTTCCCACTTCCGGGAGGCAGGCACATGATATCCCGCACCCGAAAAACCGGCATAGCTGATTTCCATATAGTCGGCACCCGGCTTACGGACGTTTATTCCCAGCCAGTTTCTTTCATCGGGCGGGGTAAGGGTAACAGTTCCTTTGCTGTCTGTAGGATAAGCCTTCAGCAAACGATAACCTTCTCCCTGCGACACACGGTAATACGCTACTTCCGTGCCTGCCACCGGATGTCCCGTCAGGCGGTCGATGATATTGATTTCCTGTTTTCCGCCGGGCAATCCCAAGGATATGGCTTGCAGGGAGGAAACATAAGCTTTTCCATAAGCTGTATACTTGCGATAGGCGTCGGGGATAGATTTTAATATATAAATGCCTTCGGTGGGAAATTTGTAATGCAGCAAGGTATCTGTTTCCATATAATCGGGGGTGGCTGCCAGTTGATAATGGCGGGTGCCGACCAATTTACCGTATTGACTTACGGTGGAAGCAGTTATTTCCCTTTCCAGGATATTACTTGTGACGGGCAGGTTCATCCGGTAAAGTTCTATGGTCAGCCCGGTCAGATTGCGGTATTTTACTTTCAAATCCACTTCCCTTGCCGGATAAGCAAAGGGAATTTCTACCATCAGCCGGGGAGTGAGCACTTCTGCCACTTGTTCTTTCAAATCATTGGCAGAGGGTGATTGGGGATATTTTTTTAGTCCGGTTTGGGCGGCATGCAATTTGGCGGTATAATCCTGCATCCTATCGTAGCGTTCTGCCAGTTGGCAATATACCTCTCCGCAAAGTGGAGAAGCGGAGAACTCTTCGGCCCATTGTTTCAGGAGGGCTATTACTTGTTCGTCGGTCAGCCTCAACTTTTCATTTACACCGCCGCGACTGATGTCATTCCCTTGGTAATTCAGTTTATCGAGCATTAGCAATAGGCGGGCATCCGTCATGCCTTGCTGTTGGTAAAAGTCAATCAGCCCGTCATAAGTGGACAATATCTCGGTTTGCGTTTTTTCGGCTAATACGGGATTAACAATGAAATAGCCGTTCAGCCGTGAGATGGCCTGCCGGGCAAGCAACTGATACATATTGTTGCCACAGTACTTCTCGCTCAGTTCTTTGCTGACAGTCATCGGGCGGTAATCCGCAGCAGACTTCCGGGAAAGTATATCTTTATCTTGCAGTGAAAGGCGGAAATAAGTGATAGCAGCGTCTATGGCAGCTTCATCTCTCTTGCCAGTATCAAGGAGATAATATCCCAGCAGATGATTCAGTATAGCTTTATACACCGAATCTTTTTCTTCCGCCACCCAGGTTTTCAGTCCGGATAATTCACGGTCCAGACTATCGGGAGTGATGTCGATAGATAAGGATGCCTTTGTCAGATGGGCTTTCATCATTTGAGGCATGTTCTTTTCCTGCTTGGCGTGCTCGTAAATCTTTTGCAATTCTTTGATTGCAGATTCAGGCAACTGCTTTTGTTCCAGAGCTTCAACCTGTTTCCACATTTGTTCGTACGACTGAGCGGAAACCCGAAGCGGCAGGCAGATAAGAATACTTATGATGCCAGCCCAATAAAACATATTTTTCATCTGTGTTTTGATTAATGTCCGACAATTAACAGGTTCATTCACAAAGATATATTTTTTATCCGTAGGGTAGTAAAGCTGTTCAGACTTAATAACATAACAAATGCCAATAACAAAAGAAACCGGCTATCGGGAAACGCCTCATTCCCAATAGCCGGTTTACCCGAGAAAACTATTCGCTTTTATTTTGTACTTGCTAACATTAAAGTAACATTATCATCATTCAGTTCATAAACAGTTTTTTCAACATTGCTGTTGTAAGCGTTGCTCTTGGAGTTCCAACGGGCGTAGCTCACTTCAATTTCATGATTATTATACTCCATATTCATTTTGAAGTAAGGAACCCAGGCTTCTTTTACGCTGTCCCACTTGGAAGCTTCCTTGCTGGTTACGCGGTTTTCGTTATCGTAAGTATACGTGTAGCGGAGGTGGCGGAACAAGCGACCGTCTTCGTTCTTGAAGATAGTCTTCGCGGTCATCAGTTCACCGATCATCTCTTCGTTCTTTACGTACTGGGTAGGATTGCTTGCACTTGCAGAGAAGTTCATTACGCTTGCCATTACTACTACCATCATTACCACTGCTTTAGAAATTAAGTTCGTTTTCATAATCGTTATTTTTTTATTGTTATTACTTCTTGGTTTTTGAAGGGAAATCTTCGTCAACCGCCTTCGACAATATATAGTCAATTGCCGTGCCAAAATAATAAAGCATTGATTATCACCGCATATTCAATTTCAGAGAGTGTTCATAAACGGACAAGTGTCCGCACAAAAGCGAACAGAACAAGAATAAAAAGCGCAAGAAGAGCAGGATAAAACAAATTAGTTACATTTGCAAACTCAATACCTTAGAATATGCAACCGGACTTAAAGGAAATCGTAGAACAATATGGCGTCATGGTATCTTCCATAGCACACCGCATGATACAAAACAAGGAAATCGCTAAAGAAGCGGCTCAGGAAGTCTGGTACGAAATCATCAAAAGCATAGACTCGTTCAACGGGGAATCCGGGTTATCGACATGGATATACACCCTATGCAAACGCACCATACTGCGATATGCCCGGAACGAAAGAATAGCCACAATGAATGAGTTGAGAGAATTTCGCGAACTTCCTGCCATTGATTATAACGGGCAGGACCGGGACGAACAGGAATGGATAAAAGCATGCTGCGACTGGTGTCTGACAGCCCAGAACCATTGCCTGACGAACGATGCCCGGCTGATATTCATATTCAAAATAAACCTCAACCTGCCGTACAAGCAAATCAGTGAAATCATGGGCATAACGGAAGAGAGCGTCCGTCAGATTTCCTCCCGTTCCATCCGCAAGATTACTCACTTCATGAATGACACCTGTCCGCTATACAACCCGCAGGGGACCTGCAAATGCCGGATATGCAAGCAAGTCACCTCGCTCAATCTGGAGAAAGAATATACCGCCATCAAGAAAATTATCCGCCTCGTCGACGTTTACCAACGGCTCGAAAAGGAACTTCCAAGAAAGAACTACTGGGAAAAATTTATTCCCTGAGCTGTCACAGAATGGAAAGCTTGCTCACTAACTACTATGTATAACTTAAATAAACTAATTATGAGCAAGATTGATTTTTTAAAAGAACAGATTATTGAATCGCGGAATTTTGTGAATCGTTTAGTATCGGAACTTCCGGAAAACCAGTGGTACACCATCCCCGAAGGCACTGACTCCAACTTCGCATGGCAAATCGGACATCTGATTATCAGTCAGAACTTTCATGCCATTACCTGCATCACCGGGAGGAATGAAGCCGTCAGCAAACTTATTCCGATGGTCGATTACGTAAAGGTTTTCAATGGAATGGGTACATTGCACCGCTCCGCCGAAAAGGATTTAATTCCTGTGGCAGAGCTAAAAAAACAACTGGACGCTGTTCATGAGATATGTATCAGTAACCTGTCCCGCCTGGACGACCGTATTTTATCAGAAGATTTAGAGCCTATTCCCTTCAAACATCCGGTTGCCAATAATAAGTATGAAGCCCTTGCCTGGTGCTTCAAGCATGAAATGTGGCACAGTGCCGAGATGGAAGCGATAAAACGGGCATTGGGGCATCCTATCAAATGGATGTAATGGCATCAGCCTCAAGAGCCAGTTTTTCTTTTGGATAAATCAATAGAATACCTGAAAGGAAACTGTTGTACACTGGGGTTACGGAGACTTTTGACATCCTCTTGAAAGTAAAAAAAGAAAGCTTTATAGGAAAAATAAAAGAGTAAGAAGCTTTTTAATTCAAGAATTTACTATATTTGTGCTGCTGTTAATCGGCAAGAGGTATCCCTTCTGTTCTTTGAAATAAAATATCGAAGCGTTCAGCTTTTTTGCGTTCTAGAAAACTACCAATTTTCGTTGTGCCTTTGGCATAACATACAACACGTGAAAAATGACTGAACGCCTGCGTCTCTATAGGCGTGGGCGTTCCTTTCATTTGTGTTGTTGGGATTGGTAGTTCCTTCTAGAACATTTGAAAGTGTGACGTTCCACGCTTTTTTTGTATCCTTTTGGCAGCAAATTAGCATCAATATATAAAAAATAAAATACTCAAAGGTGAGTCAAATCGGGCCATGTGGAAGCCGGACGGCCGAAAAGTCGCAAACGCAACGCAATTGCATTGCTACTCACCTTTGACTATTTAAATTAGACCTGAAAACTTCAGCTCTGGTATACCTGCAAGCAAGGTAGACGGGAGGATGTGTTTTTACAGACACATCCTCCTTCTTCTGAGTCCCAGGACAAATAAAACATCTCCGCAAAATTGGTATAACAAATCTGTATACAATACTGCAATTCAAATCCCCATATATTTGCAACAAACCAAACAAACTATATAAGTATGAAGAACTTGGTATCTATTTGCACGGATTTGAATTAGTTGACGAGGAGACGAGTTAACAAGGGAACGAGGCTGTCTTTTTACTTTAAAAGTTATACAGCAGTTCTTCCAACGTAACACCACTATCCGCCCCCATCTTCTCCATACGGATACGTTTCAGACGTTTCTTCACAGAATCCCGCTCCAAATGCATCACCTGCGCCATGCCCGACTGGGATAATTGCATTTTCACCATACAACAATAACGCAAATCATCTTTATTCAGACTCGGATAGGTCTGTTGCAGGCGTTTCGTGAAGTTATTGAAGATGATGTCGGCATTCTGCACAATATCGTCCCAGTCTTCATCGGAAAGAATCACATTTCCCCCTCTTTCAATTTCCTGCACCACCTTCTGGCTGAGTCTCCTGAAAAAAGTTTCTTTCAGCTTAGCTTCCTTCTGCTCCAGCTCCACCATACGCCGGAGATTTTCGGAAGTAATTTCACGTTGCTGCGCCAATTCTTTTTCCTTTTTTACAAGCTGATGCTGCTGCGCCATCAGACGGTTACGGTTACGGCGATAGATGAGATATACCGCACTTGCCACCCAAACCAGCAACAGAGAGATTGTGGTCATCCAATACACATTACGCTGCCTTTCCGCAGCCCGGGTGCGCCAATACAGGTTTTCCACCGAGAGCTGTTCGTGTTTGTAAAGCTCTTGCAATGCAATGGCTTCCTCAGTATGACGATACTTGCGTATGGTATCGGACAACTCAATGAAGCGTTGTAGCATAGGATAGGCATCCGAAGCACGGCCCATCTTATGATATATTCTCGCCATATTATTATAGGCATCGGCCACCGAAGAAGGATTTGGACTGGAGATAACTTTCTGAAAATAGTGATATGCCGAATCATATTGTCCCAGTTTCCCAAACAACTCCAACTTTACCCCATAGAGCGAAAGAATTCTCACAGTATCCTTAGCCGAACGAAGAGCTATTGATTTATTTATATAATCCAGTGCTTTGGCAGGCTCTCCTCGCTGGGAATAGATACTACCCAAATTTGTATAGATGAAAGGAAGCTGCTGAGGAACAGAATCGGCTAAAGCCGCCTCATAGGCCGCCTGAGCATAATAAAGGGCGCTATCCAATTGATTCAGAAACAAATATCCGGTAGAAATATCGCACAAGGCCATATTCTTATAGAATATATTTCCCAGATCCAAAGCCGCCTTCAAGGCTTCTTTGGAATAACGTACCTTGCCGGAATATTCTTCCTGATTCAGGCAGACAACTCCCAACCAAGTATTCACCCGGTAGAGCTGCTCATGATTACCACTATTTTGCAGGAAAAGCAGAGCCTTCAGAAAAGACTGCATGGCATCGCTCATCCGGTTAAGCCGTCTGTCCAGATGTGCTTTGCAGTAAAGGGCCCGTTCGGCATAAAGAGAATCGCCCGATTGGCTGAAATATTTAATTGCAGGTAGCAGCAGGGTATCTGTAGCCGCATTCAACTGTTGCTTCCTGTGAACAGCCTCGGACATCAGCAAGGCATAAAGTGCATAATCGCGCTTCGATAAGTTATGCAACGGTTCTTTAATCTCATTCATCACTACTATGGCACTGTCTGTCTCCTTTTCTGCCATCAGCTTCTCCGCCAAGGCCACGCGATTATCAGGGCCACAAGAAGCCAACATACCGCCCCACAGAATTATTCCTATCAAACTCTTCAATCTCATCTTCAATATCGTGTTATTCGTACGAATCCATCATCACTTCTCCAGTCTCTCCGTGAATCAATATCACTCTGACCATATCCTGCTGAATGGAATCGCGTATATCAATCTCCCACACCGGAATGTCTTTTTGTCCGTCTATATACTGATTTACACTGACGTGGGTGGTATCTGATAAATTAATATTCCGGAGTCGGGCAAAGATATAAATATCTCTCCATGTATACTTAAAAGCTTTTTCACTTTTTTCGTGCAAACAAGAGTCAGACGCCTGTGCCTGTTCATCTTCAAGAAAACGAACTTCTACTTTTTCCGAGACTTTGGTTGCAGTCACCAAGTTAATCTTCCGTATTATGCCCCAGCCCAGCCAGCCGTCTTCCAACTCTATTTTGAGATAGACACCCCGTTCACCACTGAGCCGATATGTCTGGTCAATGGGCAAGTAGATGCGAGTATAACGGTCACCTTGTATAAATATCTCCCCGTAAAAAAATGTATTCAGTAACCATGCAGCAGAACGGGGATTGTGACTCTTACGCGTCCTGTCATGGGGAGCGATATTGACAATAATATACTCACGGGTCTGTACCTCGGAAGTAAAACAACTGTTCAGCCAGAACAGAAAGACGAGCAGTACATTGGTACATAATCCCACTACAACACCTCCACACATAAAGGCATAGACAAAGTTTCTCCAGTGATACCACTTCCCTGTGCTTTTCTTATAGATATAAACCATCCAGCTACACATCGTTATTGCCATAAGGAGAATAACGATTTTCCGATTCAATCCTAAATAGCTGCCGGAAGAAAATGCAGTGTGCATCAACATTTCCTCTTCTATATACCACATCCTGCAATGCAACAGGAAAAGAAAGATAAAGACAGGCACCAGGATTTTCCATAGTGCCATTCTTTTCTTCGGCTGCCGTTGGGAGGCATCTTCGCCCTGAACCGGTTGCTGTTTGGGTCTAAATTTCTTTCTGCTCATAAATACGGAAAAGCGCGCGGACATTCAGAAAGGCAAAAAGCAAAAGGCCAATAAATAAAATCAGCTTCTTCATCAGGTCCTACAATTTAAGAATCAATCGTTTTCCGCATCTTTAAGCATCTGTCTAATTACATCTGCATGATCGAGATAATCATTGCCTGATAAAGTTAGGACATCGGTCAGACCAATAATATTGCTGTCAGAATCATAAGAAGTCAGTAAGCAATACATCTCCTGCCCTAATTTATCCTCTTCCACATGAATCTGAACCGGTGCACTGTATGCCCCGGGCAACTCTGCCAGATACTCAAAATCTTTTCTGAGAAAGGCTTCCAGGATTCTATTTATATCGGTTTCATCACGCTTGAACTTCTTCAAACCCACCTCTTCTATCTTACCCCCACTCTCGCTATTATAATAATCAAAATTACTCAAATACGCTGCAAGCAGACATATTAATACAGCAATTACTCCGACCGTCCGGACCAACCAACCCGCTATAGGGATAAAACCAGGAAAAATAACAATAATAACAGCCACTACAGCCAATCCATAATAAAGTATCGGCTTAACATTGTTCTTTCTTTTTTCAAATTTCACCGGATTTGCTGCATAGAATTCACCTATATAGCTTGGATAGAGTTTTGTTTGATTTTCCATAAATATTACTTTTTATAATGATTAATAATAGTTCTATCTTTCCTAGTTATCGTATGAGAACAAAAGTAAAAAGTAACTTGTAAATAATGAAACAACCGTGGGGGATAAATGAAGGGTATAATCCACAAACTAAACAACTGTTTTTCAAATAATAACTCAATAGAAAGGATAGACAGACAAGGGGACATTTGCATAAAGAAACCGATTCCACCAATAGCTTTTCATGAAGTACCAGTGGAGGAGCAATATTATCTGTTATCAGATATATGCTTTCTTCCTTGTCTCTATATTTTTATAATTGCTACTACCTGATTCACTTACCCGAACCGGATAATGTCTTTTTCAGGAATCAGATGTTTTCTCCGATTCATCTGCAAGAAGAGCAACTTCCTTTATAATTTGTATTCCAAAAAAAACGGGATGATGAAATCTATATCTCATCATCCCGGTATTTACATTCTTAATTACTAATGTTTCATTCTTCCAGCATCAGCCCTACACCTTTCACCGTTTTAATGCTGACTGATGAATCTTCAGCTATCAACTTACGGAGTTTCGTGACAAATACATCCAGGCTGCGGGAAGCAAAATAATCATCTTCCGTATCCCAGAACTTATCAAGAATGGCTTCACGCCGTACTACATCGCCTCTGTTCTCACAAAGCATTTGCAACAGTCCTGCTTCACGAGCAGTCAATGTCTTGTTTTCACCGGATGAATGTTTCAATATGGCGTGCGTAGAATCAAGTACATATTCCTTTCCAATCTTGTAACATTCGCTTTCGTCCTTACTCTTTTCACCTTTTGATAGTTTCAACAAAGCACGAATATGTGCATCCAGTTCATCGGGAATATAAGGTTTCTTGATATAGTTGTTAGCTCCTAGTTCATAGCCTTTCAGCACGCTCTTGGGAGATACCAGTCCGGAAGAAAAGATGATAGGAGTCTCCTTATCTACCTCACGGATGCGTTTCACCATCTCGTAACCGTCCATGACGGGCATCTCTATATCTGAGAGGATAACGTCAGGCTGATGTTCCCGCCACATCTTCAAGCCCTCTTCACCATTGGCAGCCGCCAATACTTCATACCCCTCTATGATATCCTCCAGACTGCTCTGCACAATGTAACGCAGGCTGTTGTCATCTTCGACTAATAATAACTTTATTGTATCCATATGCTTTCAATTATTCACATTATACGCTACAAAAGTAATAAATTATTCGTTAACCTAAAGATAACATTGCGATAACATTCGTATTCTTTCCTCTGCCCTACCTTTACAACATCAAAAGTAACAAAATGTATAACTTAAAAAATAAAAGGATTATGAAAGCTTTAGTATTATCAGTAGATTTGCATTGACATCTAATCCACTCTATCGGATTGGCAACGAGAAACGGGGCGGTGCAATCGTTGGTCCACCGCCAAAATCTCCTCCCCGACTATCGAAGACGACGTTACGGAGTAATTCGTACAAGATTCCGCCTACATCCAGCCCCAGTTTAAACTTCTCGAAGCGGTAATAAGGAATCGCAACCGGCACCGTCTCCCAACGTCCCCTCATGGCATCATAGTACCGTTGTACTCCCACCTCCATCCCGAAGCGGTCGGACATATCGAGAGACATGGTTGCACCATAACGATTGGTACTCATCCCATAAGAATTTCCAATATCATAAGAACCGAAGACATTGAAGGCAATCCGGTCGGAAGCACGATAAGTCAGTCTGCCTGAGGTGCTGAATGCTTGTCCGGTGATACGAGACATGTTTATCTTCATAGCATCAGCACGAAGCTGCAACGCCCACCTGTCATTGAAAACATGCCGGTATCCTAACGAAGCATTATTGAAACGCCCAATTCCCGGCACACTTGTCTGTGCTCCGGAGCCGAACAGTTCTCCATGAGAAAATTGCTGCATGACGCCACCTGTACTAAAATCACCCCGGAAAAGTAAAGAAGGATTGACCTGATAAGGCAGGCGGATTTCATCTTTCAAGGAAAAATCGGAAAAACGTTCTGACAGTTCCTGAAAAGGCAAAAGAGAAGTGGCAGAAGCGGGAACTTGCTCCAGAAGGGGCTTTAGCGGAAGAGGTTGCCAAATATCTTTGGGCTTTATCTGCATATAGTCACGGATAACACCTATGCTATCTCCTTCTTGTGCAAAAAGCAACTGCGGAGCAGATATCAGCAGTAAGAATAATCCCAAGCGGATTGGAAGCAACGATATGTTAACTTTTTGTTTCATACGCATATACCCTCCTTTACTTTTATAAATAGTATACACAAAAATAACAAAAGGCAAGCTGAATAACAAGCAGTTGGCAATATTTTGCTTTGACAACAAGCTTTTTTAACTCAAAAGTGCATCGTAAATTCACTGTAACTTCCCTCCACACTTTCCACTTTTATCATGCCATCGTGTGCATCCACCACTTGCAACACATAATTCAGCCCTAAACCAAAACCGGATGCTCCTGTCTTTTGGCTGCCGGAAGCCACTCTTTCAAACTTCCCAAATATCTTGTGCTGTTCGCGAAGGGGAATGCCGATGCCATTATCGCGTACCGTAATAATACTCCTATCTTTTGTCCTCTCGCCCGAAAGAGTTATCGTAACTTCTTCTTTAGAGTATTTGATGGCATTATCCACCAAATTGGAAAGTACCTCGCGCAAACAGAAAGCATCCGCATAAACACTACATCCTTCTTCACAATCAATATCGAAATGAATCGTCTTCGCCGCTTTCAACTGATATTTTTCCGCTATATCCCGTAGCAACGGTCTTAGAGCAACTTCTTCTTTATGTAGTTCCAATTCTCCACGATCTATCTCTGTCAGCATTACTACGCGATTGGAAAGTGTCAGCAGATGTTCGCACTCATCCCCCATCACTTGCCTGTAACGGAGCAGTTTCTCCGGCTTATCCGCCAACTTACCACCTGCCAGGATATGCGCTCCCATCATGACAGACTGCAACGGTGACTTCATATCATGTATCATGGAGTAAGTAAAGTCCTTCTGAAACTGTTCCAACCGACGCTGTGCCCGCAACATACGTATTTGAAAGAAAACACAGAGAGATACGAAAAGGAAAGCAATAAACAACGGCACCTGCATATACCATGTGGCACTCATAATAGTACGTTGCGGTGAACGAACCACAGCAAAGATGCAACTCGTACTGTCCTTATCCAACGGAAACAACCGGGTAGTGATATCCCCGCAGTCAATAGCCGGACTACCTGTATAAAGTATCAACTCCCGGGATGGATACCTGATCCAATGGATATCCGCCCTATCCGGAAAACTTGTTTCCAAAAGCTGTTTTCTGAACACACTGTCAGCAAACTGCAAGGAAAACGGAATAGGCACACGACTACGCAGACTGATTGTATCCTGTATATCATAAACCATCTTCATACGGAAGCCTTCATCAAACTTATTGTAAAGATGCCGAATGGTAAGCAATTGTATCCGGTAGCGATAACCTTTCTCCAGATATACCTTATAAAGCTCGTCCATCATACGCCGTGGATAAGGGAGAAATTCTCCCGGTGAACTATCCCAATTAAAATCAGGGTTAGCCTTAGTGAAAAGCGGATACCTATGTAAGTCTGCCTCCCGGTAGAAAGCCTCTTCCAATTGCTCTTCCGCCTGATACCGTATCTTTTGAGAAGTCGTATAATACAAATATCCCGACCAGACAGCCAGCAACAGGAATGCTCCCAGCGAGCTGACCATAGAAATTGCTTTAAGAGAAATAGGCCTGCCTGTACTTTCTTGCCGGATTTCTGCTTTGGCGTGTGTCAGAGTAGCATTGGTTTTCTCAAAGAGTACGTTGCTTTGTGTCTCCACCTCTTGCCAGTTTTCTGTGGTTATTAAATTCTTCATCCGGCTGACGGGATGTTTCATCTCTTCAGCCAACGTATAGAAGTCCTGTTGTTGTTTCTGCAAGTTATGCCGCTGACGGAACACCGACTTCATCTGTACAATCAAGGCATAGACAGCCGTACCCAACAATAGCCATGTAATGAATGATAGTAACAGGAGTTTCTTCTCCATCTCCTTGGCAGGAAAAGAAAGAATAGCACGAACAGCCTCCCCACGGGATTTAAAGGTGAACGCAGTTTCGGAAGTAACAGCGGCAAAATTATGGATACTTACCTGAGGATTGGTACTTGCCAGCACCTCATTTGTGTTTACATTAATGCGCTCCACGGTCAGTGTTCCATCCATGTCTAACTTCCGCAACTTATTGTGCAAGACGCTGTCTATGGTGACTAACGGGATTTCTTTTATCCCATACACCCGTTGCAAAGCCTGTGCCGCCTGCTGGGAAGTACACTTATTCCTTTCGTCCCCATCCATCCGCTTGTATTTAGGATTAGGAGCATACGCTATGATAGCTACTGAATTATCAGGATAAGGAAGGTTGTTCACCAAATTATCAACTGTCTCCGTGAAAGACATCCAGAAGCACTTGTTCAGTGATTTCTCCGCTTCCTGCATCTGCGCATGAAAAGCATAAAGCATTCCGCCCAACTGTATCAACACAACAGCAATCAGACTCACCAGTGAAAGAGAGATGACAGTACGTAATTTCATCTTATCCGTTTATATTCGCCTGCAAAAATAGCAAATAACTATGGATCACGAAGTAATGCACGACTTTTTATATCGTACGAGAATGTGTTCTTTCCAGCCAGAGGAATATAAAAATACATACAACTCTAAAAAACAAGGGAGCTTTCCAGAGTCGCAAAAATCTCGTTAACCTAACGATAACATTACGATAACATTCATCCTCATGCTCCTGCCCTATCTTTGCAACATCAAAAGTAACGAAATGTATAACTTAAAAAATAAAACGATTATGAAAGCTTTAGTATTATCAGTAGTATTCGCATTGACATCAGTAGTAAACGCAGTAAGCGGTAACAATGTAAAGGATTTCGCCTATAACACGGAGAAACAGGAAAACGGAGTGGAAACCCAAATGGTGTATAAGGTAAAAAAAGGAAAGTACCTGGAACGCCACCTGCAATATAACTACACGTATGATGAAAAAGGACGTGTTTCCGCCAAGGAAATACTGAAGTGGAACCAAGACAACAGCCGCTTTGAAAAACAGTATTGCCTCAACTTCAGCTACACCGACAATGAAGTAGGCGTGGAATATGTAGCATGGAACAGCAAAGACGGTGACTACACGAATGTGAAATCCAAAGCCATCTACCAGGTGAACGAACAGGGCATGAACTACATGAGCTACAACTGGAACGAAAAAGAAAACTCCTGGAATCTGGTGACAGAACACAACGCCATCCACTGGAACGGAGATTTGCTGGCTAACAAGTAACTTTACTCTAACAATAAATACTCTCTTTTAAAAACAATGTGCCAGAAGTGGCGGTGCTTGCGGGGTGAATAATCATTCACCTGCACATAGCACAGCACTTCCGGCACATTCGTCGTGTTTATCGCTTAAAGATACTCAGTAAATCATCAGTTAACTCATATCTGCTCAGAAGAGAAGGAAACAAGGTAACGAGTTAACAAGGGGACAAGGGGCTGCGCAATGCTTCTATGCCGCAGGAACCTTGTCCCCTCGTCAACTAGTTACCTCGTCAACTGATTCATAACCATACAGAAATGCATTAACCTTACCCAGTCATTTAGTTAGTTATCTAATTATCAACAGATAACATTTACATTCCATTTACCCCATAATGTAAAAGCATTTACCGCGGCATGTAACGACCTTTACCACCTATTGTAACGCTCTTTACATCAGTATGTAACGGCTTTTACATCGGCGTGTAAATGGAGTTACCATTTGAGGTAAACAGAATTACCTCAAAAGGTTACAAGCAGACAGACCTATAACCCTTCGTTAACGTAAAGATAACATTGCGATAACATTCTTCCTCCCTTTCCCGCCCTACCTTTGCAACACCGAAAGGAAACAAATTGTATTACTCAGAACATAAAGAAGCCATGAAGAAGTATCAGAAAATAGGAATAGAATTCTCAATTAAAAAAACACATTATTGCATACCTGTTTTTCAATTAACAAATAAGGATTAGATGATGAAAGCGGACATTTCAATCATACAAAGCAGAAAAGGTACCGAAATAGTAGTTTCGGGAAACAAAATCAACCGCAACGGAATCATAGCCGCCATTCTGCTTGCTCTGCCCATACTGGTGCTGTTCCGGTTGATTCATGGAGAAGAAATGACTCACATATCCTATCTGATATTCTGGTCATGCGCCCTGCCCGGTTTTGTAGTAAACTTATTGCTCCACGCCCTCTTCTTCGGAATATTCTCACCCAAAGGTTTCCGGTCCATATCCTTCGTGAAACATAAGGGGGGCATACGTTTCTGCCATTGCAATGAACCCATAAGAATGTGGCAATATCGCACTGCCTGCTTTCTGCCTATTCTGTTATTAGGAATCATCCCACTCTCTTACGGCATGATAGCGGGACATTATTACAGTGCTTTATTCGGGACATTTCTGATTATCGGCAGTATCGATGACGTCTGTATCCTCTGGAAATTGCGTTCCTTCGGAAAAGATGCATTCATCAATGACTGCTCACAAGAGTTACGGTTTCATATCTGGTGATTGCCTGCAAACGCTCTTTGCAGACACAATCATTTTACCGGAAAATAAAGCGTAAACTCACTAAAACGGCCTTCTTCACTCTCTACTTCTACCCTGCCCTCATGGGCCAGCATCACCTGCTGCACATAGTTCAGTCCTAAACCGAAGCCCGAAGCTCCACCCTTATCACTACGTCCGGCTGCCGCAGAGCGCTCAAAGCGGTTGAAGATGCGCGACTGGTCTTTCAAAGAAATACCCAACCCGTCGTCACACACCTTTATCTTGCAGAAACCTTTCTCCGACACACTGACAATATCTATTTTCACCTCTTCACGAGAATACTTGATAGCGTTGTCTATCAGATTGCCCAATACTTCGCGCAGACAGAAAGCATCCGCATAAACAGTCTCGCAACGGTGATAAACCGTATTGAATTCCACTTTTTTATTGACTTTCAAAGAAATCTTCGCTATCAAATCATCGAGCAAAGGGCGCAGGGCGACTTCTTCCTTATGCAATTCCAGATGTCCTTCGTCCAATTGTGTCAGCATCAATACCCTGTTTGATAAAGCCGACAAATGCTCACTCTCTTCCGTCATTACCCGGCGGTATTTTTCTTCTTTTTCAGGCTTATCCGCCAACTTCCCGCCCGCCAGCACATGCGCCGCCATCAATATGGAATTCAACGGAGACTTCATATCATGAATCATGGCATACGTGAAGTCTTTCTGGAACTGTTCCAGGCGGCGTTGCATACGGAGCACCTTTATCTGTCCGAAGATGCAATCCAGCATCACCAGAAACATAATCCAGAGAGGAATCAACAAATACCAGATGGAAGACACCACATAGCGATATGGGTTCTTCACTATCCCCTGCACACAAAGCGTGCTGTCTTCCCTCAACGGTATAAACCGGGATGTATAGTCACTATACTTCACAGAAGTATACCCTGACTGTGCAACCGTACTGTCCGAAGGATAACGGAACTGACGGACTCCACTACGCGATTTCATTCCCAACCGGCTGAGATGTCCGGCAAAGGCAGAATCCAGATACTGGGAATTCATCTCTACTCCTTCCAAGTGTTTCTGCATAATCAAAGCTGCACGAAGACGGTAATTTTGATCAATCGTATTGTGAATATGTACCACATACATGTTATTTATATGATACACCGAATCTTTTCCCTTCAGAAATTCTTTTTGTTCTTTGGCAAAAGGTGTCTCGCTTATTTTTCTCTGTTCTTCAGGTTCTTTTTCTTCTTTGGGTTGCGAAAGGAATAATGCGTAGCGGTTATACATCACTTCATCATAAAAGGCAGCCTCAAAACAGTCGTTCACCTGATAAACCGTCTCACGGGCAGCCGTGCGATACAAATAAACAAACCAGGCCACCATCAGTAAACAGCTTGCCAGCAGACTTATCATAAAGAATACCTTGAAAGAGTGCTGCTTACGTGCCCGCCTTTTCCGTTCTTCTTCTTTAGCAACGGAGAGTGTTTCTTCTGTCATGTCCAGAATATGCTTGCTCAATGTTTCTATCTCCTCCCACCGCTGTTCGGGAATCCGACTGCGCACTTCGCCTATCGGCAACCTCATTTTCTCTGCCAAAGTATAGAAAGCGGAACGTTGTTCTCCAATGCCACGGCGTTGACTGATGATATACTTCATCTGCTGCGCCCAGCTATAAATCAGGAAAGCAGTCAGCAACAGAGTAGGAAGAAACAGAAAGAATATGTCCTTTACAAGCGGAAGGAAAGGGGTGATAATAGCTGCTTCTATGGCTTCCCCTTTCTTTTCATTCAGCCAGGCAGTATCGGAGATTACTGTTTTGAAAAGCCGATAGGCAGAATACTGGCTATGGTCTTCTGCCGCATCAATCCATACGGTTCGGTCTATGTTCTTCCATTTCAGTTTCTTTTCCAATGTCCTTTCCATCTCATCCAGAGGTATAGTCACCTGATAAACATCTTGCAGAAAAGAGGCGGCTTGCTGATATTCCCAAAATACCCGTTCATCATAAGGTCTTTTTGCATCTCTGGGTATGTATGAATAAAAGGGAATGGTATAGTCGGGGAAAGGCAGGTTGTTGATTTGATTATCCACCGTCTCTATAAAAGCCTGCCGGAAACATTCGTTCAGTGTACGCCGGGCTTCTTTCTTATAGTTGTCATAGGCATACATCATCCCTCCCAATTGTATCACCACAACGAGAAACAGTCCTACAATAGAAAGGATGTAAAGCGAACGGAGCTTCATTTTGTTATTATTTTGGGGACAAAGATACTGTTTTCAACATCCACTTCCATACAGGAAGGACATGAATCGTATATTCACCGGCATTTATATCTTCCTCTTCTTCAAGAGTCAGAATGAGTAATTCACGGCATCCCGTAGCTTGAGCCGCTTCCAAAAGGCCATCTATTTCCCGCTGACGGGTATCTTCATCGTGCAAAGTATAGGTCACTTGAATCAAGTGGATCACTTCTTCATGATTAGTAATTACAAAATCACATTCTTTTTTACCCTTATAGTAATGTAAACCTCCCTGTACCGGCAAATTCCGGCGTAAATGAAGATAAACAGCATTCTCAAGTAACTTACCATTATCTTCACTTTGAGGATTAAGCAACACAGAACGTAAGCCATTATCAATGCAATAATATTTCTTATCTCCACTACTCTCTTTCACAAGTGAGGGTTCATACTTCGTTAACGGGAAAAACAGATAGATAGATTCAGTCTGTACAATTACGTCATACAAGGTATTCTTTCCGATGCTGACCCCTTGCGATTTTAATTCGTTATAAATACGATTGATAGAGGTCGGTTTCGTCAAATTACTCATCACTCTCTTGATAAAGTAACGGACAGGCTCCGGATTCTTTATTTCATATCTTTCCAACAAATCCTTATAGAGCATTACAAAGAAATATTCCTGCAAAATACGGTCCTTCAACATAGAAATGGCAAGACTGACTTCGGGAAAACCACCTTGATGCAGGTATTCTTTAAAAGCATTTACAATACGTGCCCGATATTCAGGTACATAATAATTGGTATCTACGCCTACGAATGAACAATATTCCCGGAATGAAAGAGGAAACTCTTCGTACTGCAATGTTCGGCCCCGCAAAGAAGTGGCAAGTTCCGACGAAAGCATATTCGAGTTACTGCCCGTAATAAAGATGTGCTTACACTCCTGTTCATACACCCTGCGCACAAATGGTTGCCAATCTTCTGCCATTTGTATTTCATCGAAGAACATATAAACATCTTTCAGTGAAATATCAGGATATAGCTCCCGGTAAGCCTGCAGAATCTCATCCAAATTTTCAGCATTGAATTGCAAACGTTCATCATCGAAATTCAGAAAAAGTATCTGCTCCTTCCGGATACCTTTCTCCGAAATCAATTGATTAATTGCCAACAAGAATAAAGAAGATTTGCCACAACGCCTTACACCCGGAACCGTAATTATCTTGTTACTATCTACGGGCAACGCCAATTCACGGGGATATACTTCCACAGGTAATCCTGCCTGGAAACCTGCAATCAACTGTTTTAGTAATTCCTTCTTCTTCATAAAGACAGTTTATTTAATTTCTTTCCTTCTTGAAAAGACAAAAATACAAAAAACTTTCTTTTTGAAAAAGAAACATCTGGTAAATTCTGAAAAAACATCTACTATCCCATCACTTCACCACCCTACCCTGGATGTATCCGGGACGTACTTGCTCCGTACATTCTTCGGTCAGAAGTACCTCTAAGCGAAGAAACACTGGAGTTGGTACGGAGCAAGTGCATCCCGGGTACGGATTTGATAAGATACAAAGCTGCAATTGTAGTTGATAAAATCATCGGTATTTCTGTGTTAACCTAATGATAACATTGCAATAACATTCATCCTCGTGCCTCTGCCCTATCTTTGCAACATCGAAAGAAACAAAAATGTATAACTTAAAAAATAAAACGATTATGAAAGCTTTAGTATTATCAGTAGTATTTGCATTGACATCAGTAGTAAACGCAGTAAGCGGAAACAATCTGGAAGGCTTCGCCTACAACACGGAAATGAACGAGGGCCGCGTAAAGACGGAAACCGTATTCAAAGTAGAAAACAAGAAGTATCTGCATCATCATTTGCAGTATAACTATGCGTACAATGCCGAAGGACGTGTATCAGCCAAAGAGGTATTGAAATGGAACAAGGAAAACCAAAGTTTTGAGAAACAATATTGCCTGAACTTCTCTTATGACGGAACTGATATAAACGTGGAATACGTAGCATGGAACAACCAAACGAACGCTTACGCCGATGTAAAAGCAAAAGCTGTTTACCAGATAAACGCAATGGGTGCGAATTATCAAAGTTATAAATGGAATAAGAAAGACAATTCCTGGAACCTGACGGCAGAACACAGCACGCAACCGGAAGAAATTATGCTGTTTGCCGAAAAGTAGTCTGCCAGCTCAAAGATGCTATAATAAAGCGCCAGAATGATTTCTGACGCTTTATTTTTGATTAATACCCTTTTTATTAAATTCTCATTTACTAAATAGCTCCACAGACATCAAATATGAATTATAGGGTAGCCACATAGACATGATAAAATAGAGTGTATCGCCTTTAAGTGATAGCGGATGAATATACGACCCATAGAGCTGGGCATATTGCCAGCCATCCACTATCTTTGCGGGTTCACTCCACGGACCTGTTATATGATCGGCTGCACGGAAAGAAATCTCATAGCGAAGGCCATTGAAATAAAGCAATATCCACTTGTTGAACTCCGGATGATAAGCCACGGAAAGTTCCCCGGCTATATCATCGAAAAGCGGGACAGCAGCCGCCTCATTATCTTTCACCCAGCCGCCACCGTTCCAGAACTCATATTCTGCCTGATTTTCAATATCTTCTTCACGGAAGCGGGCAAGGTGGGGTTTATTATCACGTCCTGTGATAGTACCTACCATATAGACATAACCGTCTTTTTTAAAATAGCCCACTTGACCGAAGTTGCTCATTGAACCGAACTTTACATCCTGACAACGCTTCCAGGTTGCCCCATTATCCATAGATTTATAAAGGCTTGAATAATTGGTCACCCATCCCGCCCAATTACGGATATTCATATAATGGACATAATCGGCACCATTGGCACGAATAGCGGCTGTAGGAATGGAAGTCCAATCTCCATTGCCACTGCCATCCTTACCTCCATAACAGATTTCACGGGCACTCTTACCACTTTCATCCATAGCCGCACCATTGATGGCGAGCCCGTCAGAAAGATTGGTGTCCTCGGAAAAGAGCAGCACATTGCTTCTCCAACTGCCACCATTGGGTCCCGGATTAACAAAATTAGGATAGAAATCACTGCCAAACGTATCACCAAAGAAAAGGCCATAACGTCCCGGTTGAAGCTCCCAGACAATTCCCAAATCGGTGCCACCCACATTATACAGCTCATTGGTACGGTTATTCACCTCAAACTCCACAGCAGGCAGTCCGTTCACTCCATTTACTTCTGCACCGGTAATCCGGGACACACATTTCAGGTTGGTAAAAGCTAATGCTTTCGACACATTGACAGTGCCTCTATTCACCATCAGTTGAACGGCTTCTGATGATTTATTGTCACTGCCTACTGCCACAAATTCAAGAGTAAACCGGGCATCATCATTTTCCTTCACAGTATATTCATAGATATACTTTGCCGAAAGGCTGGCCTTCATATATTTCTCAGTCATGCCTTTCGTATCATCGGTTTTCGTGATTTCCAGATAAGCTAATTGTGCAAAGCCATCAACCGTCACTTCAACAGACGCCTTTCCATTGTCAGCCGTAACCTCACTTTTGGAAAGCCGCACATTCAGAGTTGGAGTTTCATCATCCGAATCTGATTTCTCACAGCTTGCAAGTCCCCACGTCATCAGAAGACTTGCAAGTAACAGTATATATTTCCTTCTCATATCACAATTTAGAGATACGCAACACAGCCCCTCCGTCAACAGCCAAAGGCAGTTCTATCTTATCCTTACAGGTCACTGTACGTATTTCCTTACTCAAATGGTTAGGATTCCTCTCAGCATCCGGAGCATCCGTATATATCTCCGCCCGATATTCTCCCTCATCCAGAAAATCCAGCTTCAGGTTTAATGTGCGTGCTGTACCATCGTTTAAAGTACCTACCCACCAGTCCGTACCATTGCGGCGGGCTACGGTGACATACTTATTAAATTCGGCCAATGGCACGCGCATTTCATCCCACGTACCGGGAACTGTACGTAATACCTCAAAGCCTGGTTGTCCTTCATAAGCCATAGGCGTATCACATAAGGAAGTAAGATGGTTTTCCAGAACCACATACATCGCCATCATGTGGCAACGAGTACTCATCACATAGGGATTGACATACTGAATCTTGAACTCAGAACGTGGAAGCGCACGGAAGCCTCCCAAATGGTAATCGGTGGGTCCGGCCAGCAAACGGGTGAATGGAACGGAAATATCATGGTCGGCATTCACCAATGTATCCCACTTGCAAACTTCATAATTGAGCGTTCCCTCACGGGTGAATTCATTAGGGTAAGTGCGGGTAAGTCCCGAGGGCTTACTGGAGCCGTGAAACTGGATAAACAGACGATGTCTGGCAGCCGCCTGGAGAATTTCTTCCTGAATACGTATCATCTCTTGGTCGTCACGATCCAGAAAATCGACCATCAAGCCCTTTACGCCCCACTTTTCATAAAGTGCAAAAGCCTCTTCCAGCTTATCATAGAGCGGTCGCCAATGTACCCACAAATGTATTCCCACTCCTTTGCTCTTGGCATACTCTACAACACGCTGCATATTCAGGCAAGGTATCGGACGAGTGATATCGGCATTCGGACCTGCCCAACCGAAGTTGAAGTTATCGTCATAATACCAGGGAGTTTCGGCATAACCATAGATACCATGGGCATCCAGACCGTTACGGGCTGCAAAATCAATGTAATACTTGTTTGTCTCAAAGTTGTTTCCGGGAGAGAAAGTACTATCAGGCACCACATTGCCGTTCCACCAGGTGAATGTAGTCCGGCAAGGCTTTATCCATGAAGTATCCTCAATCTTGCAGGGTTCATTCAGACTGGTAAGGATGTTTGTTTCAAGAAGTCCGCCCACACGGTCGGCTACAGAGAGTACACGCCAAGGGGTACGGTGCGGAAATTCACTGATTTCCACTTTTATCTTCTCCTGTCCCAGGCGAGGAGACAGTTTACCTGCAAAGCCATTCTTCTCCTTCACCAGATACATGCCTGCATAATCGCGGACAGCCGCTTCTGTAATCGACATGTATATGCCGTTATCAAATTCCAGGGTTACAGGCATTTCAATAAGACGCTTCTTGGCTATCTTATCATATTCCGTATGCGTGTACACCCCTTCATGCGTGTTGATATATCCCGGCAGGTACATCAATAGCGCCATCGGATTGCCATTCAGCCTGAACTGGGTCTTCTCATCATACATCACATAGGAGTTCCATCCTTCCTGTTCAGGAAACTCATAGCGGAAAGCCACTCCGTCATTGAAAGCCCGCACTACCAGATTGATTAACCTTCCCGGAGCTTCTTTTTCCTGCAAAGGAACTATCATCTCATTGCAATGATTACGGGCACTACTCACCTTACCAACCACCAATTCATAGGTTTCATCAATAGATTTCCGACGAACCTTACCGCTTTTCAGATTACTGCCAAATTCACCGTTGTCGAAACTGAATCCCAGCAGGGAGTTCTCCACCAACAACTGTTTTTTGTAATTAACCTCGTAAGAAACGGTTTCCGGAGTTATCTTCAACAGAAACTTGAGTTTCCCGTCGGGCGATGATACGGATATGTTCTGTTGGGCCGAGACAGCCATGAAACAGAATAAGGCGGCACATAGGATATAGAATTTCTTTATTGTCATATTTAGTATGGATATGTAAATTAAAGTATCCGGCCAGAACACTTTATAGACCATACTGACCGGATAGTAACATGATTATTTCGGGTTCTGTACCAAATTAGAGTTACGCTGCAATTGGTCGAACGGAATCAACATTAAATTACGCTTGGTGTCATTTGTAGGTGTATGTTCCCACCAGGTACCTTTCGTATAGTTATCATCAAAGCGAATCAACTGACTACGACGTAAACCTTCAAGGGCAAATTCGACACCCAGTTCCTGAAGCAAACGGCCATACTTCACCGGTACTCCATTGCAGGATATGGTAGCTTCGAGTTCAGCACCAGTCAACTCATTTGCAGTATCAAAGTTTCTCCTGCGCACTTCGTTCACCAAGTCCGCCGCATCCTGTGAATTTCCACCGGTACGAAGAATACATTCCGCCTTTGTCATAAGCACTTCGGCATAACGCATGATGACATAATCATTGTCTGGGGTTCCGGTAGCACCTACCTTGATTTCATATTTGCCAAAACGATAACCCTGATACATCGTGGCGTCACCACTAATATTAGTAACCTCCCTGGTATAACTGAGTAACATTTGCGGGTCACCGCACCAACCGTTTGTCCATAGAGGAGTTCCGTCAAGAGCATATTGCTGCCCCATCCGCCATGTCTTTTCCAAACGTTCATCACCTTCCACATAATTGTCAAAGAAAGTAGGAACACCTAAGCAACCTCCATCCAGCCAGGTAGCCTGAAGACTAAAGGTTTGCATCTGCGAATAGTGCAACGTCTTGCGTGCCCACATATATATCTGCCCGCCGGATTTCGTTTCATCAAACGGGATGACAAACATTGTTTCATTACTCAACTCATTGTTTGTAGAGAATGGCAATGAGTAATCGCCATCGAGCCTATACTTATTGGCAAGTATGATTTCATCACACAGAGCTTCACATTCGCTATACATAGGCGTACCTATCCAAGCCTCAGCATTCAGATACATACGCGCAAGCAGCATTTTGGCATTCCACTTATTGAAGCGCCCGTAAGTACTCAATCTGTCTTCGCTCAGGTTATCGATATTGTTTTTCAATTCCGTTTCCACAAATTGAAAGACTTTTGCACGTGGCTCCGTAGCAGGAAGATAGCCGTCGGGCACATCAAAACGGTCGATGATAGGTACATTTCCAAAAGCCTCAAGCAACAGATAATAATAGAATGCACGTGCCACTTTCAACTCCGAAATGTAATTTTGCTTTCCAGCCATTTCTATGGAAGAGTTTTCAAACTGATAGAGTACACGATTGGCACTCGACACACCTGCATACAACACATTCCAGATAGCATTCAGATGCGGGTCTTCTTCCGTCCATGAATGTTGGTGCAGACGAATATAAATGCCGCCATCATACCACAAACCGTGATTCTTGACAGGAGTGACACATACATCGGTCGTTTCTTCCAGATCCCACCAGTTTTGCCAATCGGTCATAGCACGCATACTTGAGTAAACCGGAACCATAGCTGCCAAAAACTCAGACTCGGTCTTATAGAAATCTTTTTCCGGAATGCTACTGAAAACTTCCTCATCAAGATTAGTGCAACCACTGAATACCACAGTAAGGGCAAGGAATGCAGTGATAATATATTGTTTTCTAAACATTGCTATAAAATTTAAAGGTTAAAACAAAAGATTTAAACCAACAGTAAACTGGCGTGTTGTCGGATAAAGTTCACCGGCACCGGAACCTTCAACACCGGGCGCAAGCCCTTTAATGCTGACTTCAGGATCCAGTCCTTTGTAGCCCGTCATAGTAAGCAGATTGTTACCCGCTACGTACAGACGAAGGCGCTGAATGACATTCTGGTTCTTTAGTTTGAACGTATAACCGATATTTACATTATCCAGTTTCACATAATCACCATCTTCCACATAGTAACTCTGCATGGCAGGAGCACCCTTTACATAGGAATTACTACCAAATGGTTTCTCGAGTACGGAGCGTGGCAGATTGCCTTCGCCGATACGTGCTGTTGTTTCCCAATGCATGCGTTGACGGTTAAGCACCTGGAAGTTGAATGCACCACGGAACATTACAGAAACATCAAAGCCCTTATAATTCAATGCCAGGTTAAGACTACCATAAGTTGTAGGGATACCGTTACCTATTACCCGCTTGTCACCGTCATTGGCATCCGTCAGCAATTTCGGTTCACCATCGGCTCCATAAACCATCCACAGACCATCAGATGTAAGGCTATGTGTTTGGAAACCATGGAAATTACCTACCGGGTCACCTTCTCTTACAATGTGTGTATGCGTCTGTATCGGTGAACCTGTAGCACCTGCATACCAGTAATCTTTCTGGTAAAGTCCGTTAGAAAGAGATACAATCTTGTTCTTGTTATAGGAAAAAGTTCCTGTTATGTCAAAACGTAAATCCCTGGTTTGTATAGCTGTACCACTCAATAACAATTCAATACCCTGATTTCTGATTTTTCCTACGTTTGCCATCATGCTCGATACAATATAGGGCGGAGTAGGAACTTCGTAAGTAGAAAGCAAATCCGAAGTCTCACGATGATAAACGTCAACCGAACCCGAAAGTCTGTTCTTCAGGAAAGAGAAATCAAGACCGAAGTTCAGCTCGCTTTTCGTTTCCCACTTCAAATCGGGATTTGGATTCTGATAAGGTGCAGCTCCCTGTGTCCATTTACCATTAATGTAAGCATAGCCACCATAACCCAGCAGATACATTGACAGCAAGTTTGCATTCACTTCGTTACCCGTAACACCATAACCGACACGGAATTTTAAATCATCCAGCCATTTCACCTCTTTCAGGAAATTCTCTTTGCTAAGGCGCCAACCGGCTGATACGGCAGGGAACCATCCCCACTTGTGGTTATCGCCAAAGCGGGAAGAACCTTCACGGCGCAAACTTGCCATGAACATGTACTTCTCATCATAATTGTAAGTCACACGGCCAAAGAAAGAAATAAGCTTATGTGTATTTCTATAGCTGGTCATAGCCGCTTTGTTATCTTTCATATCATTCATGGAACCAATGTTCCATGGACCGAACATGTCCGTCGGAAAATCTTTCGCCCATTGATATAATCCTTTAGCATCATCATCCTGATAACTATAGCCCGCCATAGCACCCAGATTATGCAGTCCTAAGGATTTGGTGTAATCACCTACCAATTCCAACGTTTTCTGCAGACTGTTGTCAGCCCAGTTCCACACATTGCCATAATCACCATTGACAACCGTAGACATATGCTTGAAAGAGTTACTCTTGTTTTCCATACGGTCAAAGCGTTGAAGAGCTCCCATGACGCTCAAATTAAGCCCTTCAATCGGGGTAACTGTCATCTTACCGCTCATCATCAGTTGATTATATCCCTCTTTGTCATATTCTTCATTAATCATGGCAACAGGGTTATAAGGTTTCAGATTGACTTTATATTCAGTATAGTTTCCGTTCTCATCATAAATGGGACGCGTTGGATTTTCCAACAAAGCATTCAGATAGGCAGAATACCATGCACGTTGCTGAGTGACATAGCTATCATTGATATTCAACTGGAAACGCAGTTTATCATTAAACATATTGTGATTCAATCCGATTTTTGCAGTGATGGATTCACGGTCTGTCTTATTGATGACACCCTCACGCTTCCGGTAATCGATAGAAGCCACATAATTGGACTGGGCATTGCCACCCTTCAAAGAAAGAAAGTGATTCTGGCTGATAGCTGTACGGCTGATTGCATCTACCCAATCAGTGGTAGTTCCTTCATCCTGAATACCTGGAAAATCAGAATTATCTTTCAAGTTACGATAATCATCCGCAGTCAACATATCTGCATGTTTGGAAATAGTTTCAAATGATACGGATGCATTGTATTCCAACGACATCTTCGTGGCTTTGGCACGATTGGTAGTAATAACAATCACACCATTCGTACCACGTGTACCGTAAATTGCAGCAGCCGAACCATCTTTCAACACGTCAATAGACTCAATATCCTCACTTGAAATAGCCGTCATGCTACCACCGGGAATACCATCAATGACTATCAGCGGGCTGGTATTGCCTGATAATGAATTTACACCACGAATAGTCATTTCAAGTCCCAACACCGGGTCACCGGTATAATTAGAAAGCTGTAAGCCGGCTACTTTACCTTGAAGCAACTGTTCGGGGCTCTTCACCATACCGGCAAGGAAGTTATCCTTTTTCACCGAAGTAATGGCACTTGTCACTTCTCCCTTCTTCATTGAGCCGTAGCCCACCACCACTACATCATCCAACAAGAAAACGTCCTCTTCAAGAGTTATATTAAGGGAAGAGGTATTTGCATTCGTCTGAATAGTACGCGTTACATAACCGACATAACTCACCGTTAGTGTGTTACCCGGAGTCATCTTAATTTCAAAACGTCCATCGACATCCGTCGAAACACCGTTCGCAGTACCCGTCTCCAAAATCGTAACACCCGGCAGAGTGTTACCTTTTGAATCCTTCACAACACCCTGGAAATTCTTTGTCTGTGCAGCGATAAACTGGCATGCGCATAACATACATACCAATGCCATCAGCCGCATTGTTCCGGAAATAATCCGTTCTTGATTAAACTTAGGCATAGACTTAAAGTAATAAGGTTGATAAATTTAAGTTGTTATTTGTCTCTCGTGATTTTCTTTTTAAAAAGGTCTGACGACTTCCAGATCATCAGCCGAAGGTAATGCCGGGAACTTGGCATGAGGCTCGCTCTGATACCAGAATACAACAGAAGAGATATCTGATTTCTGGTCAAGATAACGACCATCATTGCGCCATCCAAGATCCTGAATAGTAACTTTCAAGTCCTTGTCAAAGCGAACAGGGTCAAGAATATGCCAGCGATACATACCGAAACGTTGTTGCGAACGGTATACTCCATCGGGGCGTATAATCTGGTGAAGTCCTGCATAAGGGGTAGAAAATTCCTCATATTGGCGGGTTGTTTTATTCTCAAAATTGTAGGAACCACAGAAATAATCTTCTGTACCGGTACCGCAGATGGTCGGGAACTTCTTGTCACCATCCATGAAGAATTTAATTTCTCCTTCACCCCACCAGCCACTGTTATTGACCTGCCATGCCATGTAAGTACCCACATATTGACCCTTACCCTTGATGCCATCAACCAATACATGGTCAGAAGTCATATTGGGGTTTGAACGACGGAATTGTGCATGGAAGTAAGCGGCATCCTCAGGAACTTCAGTCAATGTATAATTTATCTGATAGTAAACCCGCATTTCATTGTTCGGATCAATGTTTTCCATAGTGATTCTACACTTTTTGCGGAAAGGCATTTGCCAGTAACAGTTGAATGCGCTGCCCGGATTCACGCATACGGCCAGTGAAGATAATGGAGAATACACTCCCCAGCCACTACAGAAGAAATCACCAATGGGACATTCTACAGAAGGCTCTTTCTCATCATCCCAATAAAATCGGATAATTGTTTTCCGCCACTCACCTGTGGGAGTCATCCAGATTTGCTGGATAGCGCCGGGACCTTCTATTTCAGCCAATGTAAAAGTCTCATTAGGACCGATATTCACATAAGGATTCACCTTCCAGCCTTGTCCCAAGGTCTTTGCTGCGTGATGTGCATTAGCTTGATTAGGTTTATCTTTATCCCTCACCGGATCAGCCATACCACCCTTACCTTTTTCGCCGGTAAAGTTTTCAGGACTGATG
>ULMJ01036871.1_pt1 | contig 108547 bp, 47 predicted proteins | sample 1951641 | NCBI WGS metagenome assembly ULMJ01 (sample SAMEA4835550, study PRJEB28245) | human gut metagenome | biome: gut microbiome; material: fecal sample | place: Denmark | collected 2008 | reverse complement strand
CATAGCGGGCGGGAAAGGAGCTCTTGTAGAGTGTAGTGTTTTTTACAGCTTCGGGAGTGAATACGGAGAACACCCCCAGCAGATGATCCGCATTGTACACCGGAATGCCGTCCAACAATATTAGGTTCTGGTCCGGCCCTCCGCCACGCACATACAATCCGGAGAATCCCTCCGTTCCTGCCTGTACACCCGGCATTAACTGTATGGTTTTCAATATATCAGCTTCTCCCAGCACAGCCGGAGTATGTTGTATTTGGGTCATCGGAATTTCATGCGCTCCCATAGCAGTAGCCTGTATGCCGGCTTCTTTCTTGTCCGAAAGGACAATCACTTCCGCCAGTTCATTATTTCCATTCAGGCGGATATTGAGCACGGTGTCTTTATTCAACGGGAACGAACTGTGCCGTGTTTCGTACCCTAAATACGAAAAAATCAATTCGGCATCTCCTTCCGGCAAGGTAAGGGTATAGAAACCGAAAGGATTGGTGGCAGTGCCCACACGCTGACGACTTTCGAGAACATTGGCACCAATCAGCGTCTCGGAAGACGCTCCGTCCGTCACGTATCCGCTGATAGTGAACCGCCGGCTTACGGCTTTCTGCGGCATGGACCGCTTTTTTAGCAAAATGTGTTTCCCGGAGACTTCGAAGCCTATCGGCTGATTATTGAAAGCCTTCCGTAGGATTTCGTTAATGGTAAGGTCACGGACAGCCAGTGTGATACGTCCGTTCAGGCGTACTTCTTCTCCGTATATGAAACGGTATCCGGTTTTTTGTTCCACTTGTTTCACAAACTCTTCCAGCGTAGCGTTTTGTAGTTTGATACTGAAACGCGTTTGTGCAGGATTGGTCTTCTGTAGAACGCAATTGGCAAATACGATGGTACTCTGCAGAGTACACGTCGAGAGGAGAACCGCTCCCACCAGGAAGATTTTCCTGATGGTGCGGGATGAACAGATAGAGGATTTCATTCTAGTTTAATTTTTGTGTGATTGTTATATTGTCATTAGTTTTTGTGTATTCAAACTTTTGGTTGCGGCAAAGCAGGGAGAGAATTTCTTCCAGTGTTTCATCGTCAGAGAAAGTAGCCGTCATGCGATAATTTTCTAAGTCAGTGCTTTCAATACGGATATCTGTGTGAAATGCGTTGGATAGTTCCCGCACGATTTCCTGTAAAGGCGTGCTCTTAAAGAGCAGTGTTCCGTTTCGCCAAGCGATTTCTTGGGCTGCATTTTTCTCAGGATGCAGTGTCAGACTTTTCTTATCCTTATTATAAACAGCGCTTTCGTTGGGTGAAAGAATCAGTCGTTCTTCTGCTTTTCCAATAAGGCTGACGGCAACGGAGCCTTCGAGTAGTGTAGCCTTTACTTGGGTATCTTCCGGATAGGCATCAATGTTGAAGTGCGTGCCCAAAACTTGTACCATGATTGCTCCGGCTTCCACTTTGAAAGGGTGTGCGGCGTCTTTGCTGACTTCGAAGTATGCTTCACCTTGTAGTTTTACTTTCCTGTCTTTTCCTCTGAATCGTTCGGGATAAGTGAGGGAAGAGTAGCGGTTCAGCATAATTTCTGTTTGGTCGGGTAGTATGATACTACGAGTTTCTGCCAGTGTGGATACAGTTTGCAATGGTACCGGGGCGAACATATAGTATGCCCACCAGCCCAGTACGCAAAGCACGGCCACGGCGGCTGCACCGGCCATTGTGCGCAATGAAAGAATGCGGCGTTGCAGACGTGGTAACCGTTTTTCAAGGAGTTTCCAGCTGTTGTTCTTCGAGAAGCTTCCTCTCGGTGAGCGGGTGGAGGCAACGAGTTTATCGAGTATTTTTTCAAATTCTTGTTCCATGTTTTTCTTTCTCTTTCCTATAAAGACAGGTCAACTGGAAAAACTCCCTACGCCAATTCTTCTTTTATTTGAAAAATAGCATTATTTGCTCATTCTTTCTATCTGCTGGCGGAATTGGTTCCTTTCTGAGCGGTTATGAATCAGTTGACGAGGTTACTAGTTGACGAGGGGACAAGCTTCCTGCGGCGTAGAAACATTGCGCAGCCCCTTGTCTCCTTGTCAACTCGTTACCTTGTTTCCTTCTCTTCTGCACAGCTATGAATCTTTGAATCTTTGCGCCTACCCATCATAAATGGGTAAGGGTTACTTGGGTTCCAAGTGAACAGTAATCTGTGTCCTTTTTGCCTCTTTATCCTGTGGGGTACAGACAATACGGAACTCCGTCTTACCACTGATTCTTTTGGGAAAGATTTTCACGCGTAGATTGGCTGACTTTTTCTTTGCAGGGATGATAACCTTCTTATCTTCGATGCTAAACACAGTTCCTTGTCCCGGCATGCCTACTCCGTTGACGAGAACTTCTCTATCCTTGTTTTTCTTTTCTGCTGCGATAATCTTTACGTCAAACTCTTCCATGTCTTTCGCCTTGTCGAACGAATAGTTTTTGGTAGCTTTGTCAAAACCTACATACTCTTGAGGATAATTAGAATTGTCGTTGCCACATGCGGCGAGGATGAAGAGGATGCCTACAGCTCCTGCCATTTGCTTACAAAGTTGTTTCATACTGTTTTAATTTTAGTTTAGTTTAATATAGTTCATGATTAAAGACAGGAACTAAGAATGAACTCCCTATAAGGCAGGCAACTAAAATCTGTTAAAAGTATGAGACAACTGTCAATGCGCTATGCTAATGCTTTGAATCTTCGGCTGCGAGCTGCTCATGGGGCTGTTTCACATATTCTACCCGAATATTACTTTGCTCATTTTCTTTCTGCTTTATCGGTTGGGCATCAGGAATATCGAGTTTTACTTCTGTCATATTGAAATTTCGTGTGAAACAAACTGTTCCTGCTTTTTGTGCTTGTGCTTCAATGTCATGAAGATAAAAATTCTCTAGACGCAGTGAATCGCTTGTACCGGAAGCGGAAACGAATTCCTGTATATTGTTGGCTTTCACCTGCGATAAATATATATTCCGGAAATGAGGATATCCTTTCTCGGTAGGGGTTACCGGGGTTAGCATAACCTCCCAGTGTTCAGGAATCTCTTTGTCCTTATAAGTTTCGGGCAATGTGCTATAACTGTATTTCGGGTTCCAATTGGGGTCGGCACCGAAAACCCGGCGGACATTTTCCGCTTCTACACGCGTCACGTAGATGTTCTCTACAGTTCCACCGCGCGTCATGGCGCTTTTGAGCAAAAATACCACTGATGTGCCGATGGCTTTGAGGTCATAAGCTAGTACGTTTCGTATGCTGCCGGAAGTTTCGCTTCCGCAGGTTATAAGCCCTGCTCCTTTGTGAGCTGTGCAATTACGTATCAGTACATTTTCCGTAGGACGATTTACCCGCAATCCGTCAGCATCCCTGCCTGCTTTAAGGCAGATAATATCATCGTTGCAGTCTATGATGCAGTTTTCTATCAGGATATTAGTTGAAGAATCAATGTCGATGCCGTCTGTGCTGGGACCGTGTCCGCCGATATTGTTGTCTATATTTAGACCATCAACGGTGCAATGATCGGAATATAGAATCTGGCATCCCCAAAATCCTGTACGCATTAGTGTGAAATTGCTTAATGTAATATCCGAACTGCGTTCAACAAGAATTCCCCGGACACGTTTGCAGTCGTAATCCACAATCCAACGTAAACCTTTGGCTTCATATTCTTTTCGCATAGCCCAGTATTTATCCCAGAATACTTTTCCTCGGCAATCTAGAGTCCCTTCACCACTGACAGATGCGTTCTCTTCACCGATGATGTTGATTACTGCTGCGGGCCATACCATTTCAATGCCTGCAATGCGCGAGCGGAATTCCGGATAACAATGGATATCAGGACAGGCTATTAGGGTTACACCTTTACTTATTTGCAGATTAACTCCGCTTTTGACAAAAAGTGCTCCTGTCAGATAATAGCCCGGTTGCAGCGTAACGGTTCCTCCCCCGGAGAGTGCGCAACTGTCTATTGCTTTTTGAATGGCATCTGTACTAAGAACCGTACTATCGGCAACAGCACCGAAAGAGTTAGCGGATACCACTGTACTACTATCCGGTAATTGCCGGCTACCTACATTCTCTGTCCAAGAGAAGTCCGGTTGTTGAGGGATTGCTCCCCATTCAAAGTTATTAGTATCCAGTCGAGGTTGTGCACACGACAAAAGAAGTGCTCCTGACAAGAGCAGGGAAAAGGTATATCTTCTTTTCATATAATTAAAGTATTGATTATTAATTGTCATCTGATCTCTATGAATTCTATTGAAAAAATCACCGCTAAAGTAGGGCATTTGCACCATTTATTATATAGAGGTATGTACAGATGCATGTAATATTTGTTTTTGTACGGTATTCCTACCCTGCCCATACCTGAACCGTATCCGAACCGTACTTGCTCCGTACATTCTCCACTCAGAGGTACCTCTGCACGGAGAAAGTACGGTGTTGGTACGGAGCAAGTGTGTTTCAATAGAGGTTAGGAGTACTGGAATTTGATGAAAAACACGATTTTCTATGTTTTTGTCTGTTTTTACATTGCCTCTTTTCTTATACGGTGCTAAGTTTGCGATACATTTTAATATTATTGAAAAATAGAGGATATGAGACAGCTATTCGTGATTTTGATTGTACTGGGTATTGGGATATCGGTAAATGCCAAACAGATAACTTTCACAAAGAAGGGGAGAATTCATTACCATATGAGTGGACAGGACACTCTTGTTGTCCAGACTGCTTTAAAGAAACACTATACTTTGGCTATTGCTCCGTATAAAGGTGATAAGGCTTGCGCTATTAGTTATACATTCGATGACGGCTTGGCAGAACAATATTCGTTAGTTGCTCCTCAGTTTGAGAAAAGGGGATTCCGGGGGACATTTGCTATTAATGGTTCTAAGATTAATAGTGATAGTGGACTAATTACTGATACCACGAGGATGAGCTGGTCGCAAGTGAAAGACTTATCGGACAGAGGACATGAGATCTCAAATCATGGTTGGAAACATAAGAATTTTGCGCGATTCCCGTTAGAGGAAATCAGAGAAGATATTTATAAGAACGATAGTGCCATCTTTGCCAATACAGGAGTCGTGCCCCGTACTTTTGTGTATCCTAATAACAATAAGAAAGAAGAGGCTAAGAGGATTGCAGTTCAGAATCGGGTAGGTACAAGGACCAAACAACGTTCTATCGGTAGTAAATCTACTCCTCAGAATCTGGAAGCCTGGGTAAATACTTTAATAGAAACTAATGATTGGGGGGTAGGGATGACGCATGGCCTGACCTATGGTTATGATGCTTTTCGTAATCCACAACGCTTTTGGGATCATTTGGATCAAGTAAAAGCAAAGGAGGATAAAATTTGGGTTGGGACATTCTGTGAAGTGGCAGCTTATGTTGAAGAAAAGGGAGCGGCTCAGTTGGATATTGTATGCGAAAAAAATCATTTAAGAATAACTCCGGAATTGACTTTGGATAAGGAGTTATTTATAGAACCGTTGACGCTGGTTATTAAAGGAAAGCAGATAAAAAAGATTTCCGTCAGACAAGACGGGAAGAAACTGCCTGTGCAACTTCATACAGATAAAGCAGTTTTTGACTTTAATCCTTATGGAGGTGTGATAGAAGTAAATCTTAAATAAGTAAAATCATAAAGAACATGTCTGTTATGATATGTAAGAATCAGTAGACATAAAACTAAAAATGAAAGTCTTATGAAAAAAGTGATGATGTATTCTATTTTGTTGTTTATTCTTGTTGTAAGTAGTTGTCATGTAGCTGCTTCCAAATCGGTTCATGTAATTATTGCAGCAGGTCAGTCGAATACTGACGGACGGACCTCAAATAAGGACTTACCAGATTATATTAAAGCATTGGCAAAAGATACTGTAGAGTATTCCGAAGGGGCATATTCTTATTGCCGGATTGCACAGAATGATCCGGACGGAAAATTCATTCCTTTTTGGCCTCGGGCTGCGCGAAGTGAGCGAAATAACTTGTGGGCCTATGATGCTGTGACTTATTATTGGCTGGAACAGTTATTAAAAGATAAATTTTATGTGATTAAATGGGCAGTTGGTGGAACTTCTATTGCTCCTGATTATGATTCTGCAAAAGGAAGATATTGGTCGGCAAATCCTGAATGGCTATCTCAAACAGAATCGACATCTAAGGGAGGAAGATCGCTGTTATTGTCATTTATTCAGGAAATAGATATTTGTATTGAGCAAACTCTTTCGAAGTTGGAAGAAGGGTATAACATAGATGCTTTTCTTTGGCATCAGGGAGAGAGTGATCAGCGTAAGGGAAAAGATTATTATGATAATTTGAAGGCTGTAGTTACTTATGTGCGCACACATTTAAGTCAGAAAACAGGCAAGGATTATTCGAAACTTCCCTTTATATTCGGCACAGTTGCCAGAAGTAATAAATCTTATAGCAGTGAGGTGGAAGCAGGTATGCGCCGCTTGGCAGAGGAAGATTCAAATGCCTATTTGATAGATATGTCTGATGCGGAGCTGTTGAATGACCGACTTCATTTTAATAAGAAATCGGCAGAGCATTTGGGTAAGGAAATGTATAAGCGTTTGGCTGAAATAATGTTTTAAAGGAATTCCGGAAACGTATTGATAATTGAAATTAGTGGGTATGAAATTGATTTTACGGACTTTATTGTGTATTCTCGGAGTGTTGCTTTCCAATATGATTGCACATGCGCAGTTGTCGACACCCCAAGTGCTTTCATCAAACATGGTCTTGCAGCAGGGACAGAAGATTCCTGTATGGGGAACGGCCGAACCTAATGAGGCTATTTTAATTTCTTTCGGTAAACAGCGGGTGAAAGTACGTGCAAATGCTTCAGGACGCTGGATGGCTGAGTTGAAGCCGATGGCTGCCAATAAGAATCCTCAGCAAATGTCGATAAAAGGGAAAAGAACAAGTATTGTTTATGATAATATTGTTGTAGGTGAAGTTTGGTTATGTTCCGGACAATCGAATATGGTATATAAGATGAAACTACCGGATAATTATGCCCTTCCGGCAAAAGGAGAGAATCTGGCTGCTTTGGAGCTCCGGAAACCGACTAATGAGATGATTCGTGTCTTTGTGGTCAGGCGCGACAATAAACCGGTATCGTGGAAGGTGGCAGACGGGGAAAGTCTTGCAGAAGTTTCAGCAGTTGGTTACTTTTTCGGAAAAGCCCTTCAGGAACAGCTTGATGTACCCGTAGGTATTATAACAGCTGCCGTAAATGGATCGCGCATAGAGACTTGGACATCGAAGGAAGCGTATGAACATTCTCCGGTTTTCGGTTCGCAACTTAAAGAAGGTGAAGGTAAAATGGATGGCATGATTCCGGGAGAGCGGTATGAAACAATGATTCATCCTTTAGCTCCGTTTGCCATTAAAGGCTGTCTTTGGTATCAGGGAGAGAGTAATTGCATGATACGTGACAGGCAATATGCTGAAAAGTATCAGGTATTGGTAGATAGTTGGAGGAAGTCTTTTAATGTTCCGGGTGCACCGTTCTATTCTGTATTATTGGCTCCGCATCTCTATTCTAATAGGATGTCTAAGGATAGGCCACCGGTTACTGCCGAAGAGCTACCGATATTTCATCAGCAGCAGATAAAGGCGAGGAGCATGATTCCGAATACTGATTTTGTTGTGGTATCGGATCTTGTAGATAAGCTGAGGGATATTCATCCTTCTTATAAATGGAAAGTAGGAGAGCGTCTGGCACGTGTAGCTTTAGCTAAAGATTATGGCTTGGCGGAAGTGGTTTGGTCGGGTCCTTGTGCCGATAAGGCGGAAGTTGTGGCTGATTCCATAGTCGTATCTTTCGGGCATGTTGCTGATGGGCTGAAAACAAACAATAAAGGTCGCTTGGACTGGTTTGAGATTGCAGGAAAGGATGGAGTGTTCCGCCCGGCGTTGGCAGATATAAGAGGACGGAATAAAGTAGTCGTTTATCATCCTGAGATCGTGCAACCGGTACAGGTGCGTTTCGGTTGGCATGAAACGGCAATGCCAAATCTTGTAAATTCGGAAGGTTTGCCTGCGATTCCTTTTTCAAGGGTTTCTTTGTCAGGAAGGTGAAAAATAGAAATGGTATAATGGGTGTTTTATTTTTCTAACTGAAAAGATCTTTTTTCCCAACTGGAGAAAAATAGTTTAGTAATAGCTGATAATAGTGTAGCCATCTGCGCAAAAGGGTGTAGCCTTGGAAAAGGATGGTTATTGTACATAAGTTAATTTTTAATTATCGTTCTTCGGAAGGCCTGTTTTAAGGGTTTGTCTTTCATGGAAAATCATGTAAAAGAATGGAGAATAGTACCGGAGAATGATGGATAGGATGTCTTTTTAGTCGTGTGTCTGTTTTTACATGCTTTCGTACAATTTTACATTCAATCGCATATCCTATGTGGTTACATTTGCAATGTGTTTCAAGTAACACTTTTGATTTATCAGAAATAAATTGAGAATTAGAACTGTAATGTTAACTTAAAAAAAAGAATGCATGAAAAACAGAAGAAAAAACAATCTGTTTGGTTGTCTGCATGAGTTCAGGCAATTCTTCTTCATTACATTGCTATCGGTGCTTTCCGTGAATCTCTATGCACAGCAGAGGGGTATTCAAGGCGTTGTGGTAGATGGTAATGGAGAAACTATCATTGGAGCTAATGTCTTGTCGGAAGACGGCAAGGTTGGAGTGATTACTGATCTTGATGGGAATTTCAAATTGGATGTCCCGGTGGGTACTAACATTAAGATTTCATACATCGGTTATAAGACCAAGGTGTTGAAAGCGACTGCCGGGAATATGAAAATCATTTTATCGGAAGATTCCGAAATGCTCGCCGAAGTGGAAGTAGTGGCCTATGGCGTACAAAAGAAAGTGACGGTGACCGGTGCGCTTTCGAGTGTGAAATCGGATGATTTGGTTCGTACGCCGATATCTTCCGTGAACAATGTGTTGGCGGGTCAGCTTTCCGGTGTGACTACCGTACAGTATTCGGGTGAGCCGGGTTCGGATGCTGCCACGATTTTCGTACGTGGTCAGGGTACTTGGGCGGATTCCGCTCCGTTGATTCAGGTGGATGGCGTGGAACGTTCCATGGCGGACATTGACCCTGAAGATATCGAAAACATCACTGTGCTGAAAGATGCCTCGGCTACGGCCGTATTCGGTGTGCGCGGTGCCAACGGGGTAGTGTTGATTACCACCAAGCGCGGTAAGGAAGGACAGGCCAAGATTGACATCAACACCTCTTTCTCCGCATTGACTCCGACTCGCCTCTTAGAGCAGGCAGACAGTTATGAATACGGGACTTTCTTCAACCAGATGCAGAGAAATGACTTTGACTTCTCTACCGGTGAGACGTTCACTCCGATGTTCTCGGACGGAGTGCTTGAGAAATTCCAGGACGGCAGCGACCCCATCCGTTTTCCGAGTATGCGTTGGGTCGATTACATCATGAAAGATGTTACCATGCAATCCAAGCATAACGTCAACATCAGTGGTGGTACCAAGACCATGCGCTACTTTGTTTCTGCCGGTTTCATGACACAAGGTGGTCTGTTTACCGAATTTGATGATTATCATTACGACTACCGCTATCAGCGTTTCAACTATCGTGCCAACCTCGACTTGGATGTGAGCAAGACTACCACTTTGTCGTTCAACCTGGCAGGTTCGGTGGACAATGCACAGAAGCCCCATACCAGTCAGGGTGCTTCCGGCCTGATTATGAGTATGGTGCAGGCCACTCCTTTCAGCAGTCCGGGTATCGTCGACGGCAGGTATATCAGCACTACCACCGATTATACAGATGGGTTGACCTTGCCTTTTGTAGGAGGCAGTGCCATGAATTATTACAGTAGTGGAGGTACCGGCGGTTATTTCCACTATAATAACAACAAGTTGCAGTTGGATCTTGCATTGGATCAGAAGTTGGACTTCATTACCAAGGGGCTTGCGTTGAAAATCAAGGGCTCATATAATAATATGTTCAACGTAACCAAAGAAGGTACTGTGAAACGTGCTACCTATTTTCCTGTCATTCAAGAGGATGGCAGTCTTCTTTATCGTAAAGATGGCGAAAATACTCCCATCAGTTACAGTGAAGATACCGGAAAGGCGCGCGACTGGTATTTCGAGGCACAGTTGAACTACAATCGCACTTTCGGCGATCATTCCGTAGGCGCATTGGTGCTCTATAACCAGAGCAAGAATTACTATCCCGGCAGTTATTCGGACATCCCGCGCGGATATGTGGGTTTGGTGGGTCGTGTCACTTACGACTACAAGAGCCGTTATATAACCGAATTCAATGTAGGGTACAATGGTTCCGAAAACTTCCACCCCGACCGCCGTTTCGGTGTATTCCCGGCAGGTTCTATCGGTTGGGTGGTCAGCGAGGAAGACTTTTTCAAGCCCTTGAAAAAAGCCATCCCTTTCTTGAAGCTCCGTGCTTCATGGGGTTTGGTAGGTAACGACAAAGTGGGTGGTTCGCGCTTCATGTATCTGGCCGACCCCTTTCTGTATAGTGATAAGATGGGTACCCGCGGCGGTTATGCCTACAACTTTGGCGTAGAAAACTCAGTGCTGCTCCCTGCTTATTATGAAGATGTGAAAAACAAGAACAACCCGGAGGTGACTTGGGAAAAGGCATTCAAACAAAACTACGGTATCGATGTCAACTTATGGGACGACCGTCTGCGTGCCACTTTCGACTACTATAAGGAACACCGTACGGACATCTTGCTGAAAGACTACACTGCACCCGCCATCGTAGGCTTCCAGCCGCCTTACGCCAATTTGGGTGTGGTAGACAGCTGGGGGTGGGAAGTCTCCTTGAACTGGAATCACAAGGTGAACGACAACTTCCGCTATTGGACTACGCTGAACCTCTCTCACAACCAGAATGAGATTATCGAGAAAAAGGAATCTCCCTATACCAATGCTTACCAGTATGAGAAGGGACACCGGATCGGCGCGCGCCACATGTACAAATTCTTCCGTTTTTATGACGAAGACACGCCCCGTTTGTACGAAGAAAAATTCGGCCAGCCTTTCCCGAAACAGCTCGTTGACTTGAAAGACGGTGATGCCGTGTTTGTGGACTTGGACGGTAACGGCATAATCGATGAAGACGATAAGACCCGTGAGTTGGGCTATACCGACGACCCGCAATACATTGCCGGTCTGAATGCCGGTTTTGCATGGAAAGATTTTGAATTCAACATGCAGTGGACGGGTTCTTGGGACGTATCGCGTGTCATTAGCGACGTGTTCCGCTATCCGTTCCTGGATCGTACGACGAAAGACCGCGGCGGTTTGCTGAAGTATCATGTGGAGAATACATGGAATTCCGACAGACCGGGGCAGGATTATGAATATCCGCGCGCCACTTGGACTAACGGAGCTACCAATAACTATCAGGATTGCGCTCTTTATGAAAAAGATGCGAAATATTTGCGTTTGAAGACGATTATGCTTGCTTATAACATGAAACTTCCTTTCTTCAGGAAGATTGGATTGGATCGTGCCCAAGTGGCATTGAGCGGTTACAATCTGCTGACCTTTACTCCTTTCATTTGGGGTGACCCCGAAACACGTGCCAGCAGTTCGCCCTCGTACCCGCTTCAACGTACTTATACCATTAGTCTGAAACTTAATTTTTAAGCAAAAATGAAACTGAATATCAAATATATCATAGGTGTGGCAGCTGTGGCTACTCTCGGAATGGTTTCTTGTACGGATGAGATAAAGTTCGGAAACTCATTCCTGGAAAAGGCTCCGGGCGGCACGGTGACTGCCGATGAGGTGTTTTCCAATCCGGAATATACCCGTAACTTCTTGGCAAGTATTTACGCTACACAGTATTACAATCTGCCGACCAATTCCACGAACGATGCTCCGCAGTGTCAGAACTATTGGAAAGGAATGCCCGATGCGTTGGGGGATGACTTTCATCTTTTCTTCAACAATACCACTGTGTTTTCCAAATACTATAACGGTTCGCTGACTTCGGCTATTGATAGCAAAAAGAACGGCAATATTTATCCTTATACGAACGAATTTATCTGGGAGAATGTGCGTCACTGCTGGATGCTGATTGAACGCATTAATGAAGTGCCCGACATGAGCGATGCCGAGAAAGCCCGTATGGTCGACGAAGCACGATGCCTGATGGCTTATACTTACTTTATCGCTTTTCGTTGGTATGGCGGTCTGCCTGTTATCCGCCAGTCATTCACCGGTGCCGAAAGCAGTTACGACCTGCCCCGGCGCAGTGTGGAATCGACCGTGAACTTCATGCTGGAACTGCTGGACACAGCAATCGCCAACAAAGCATTGCCGTGGGCTTACACCGGTGCGGAAGCACAGTCGCAAACCGGCCACTGGACTTTGGCAGGTGCTATGGCGTTGAAGTGTAAGGTGCTGGCTTTCGCCGCATCTCCTTTGTTCAATGATTCGCAACCTTATTATCAAGGCAAATATACGCTGGAAAATGAAGCTGATACCTGCGCTTGGTATGGTGGCAGCAAACCCGAACTGTGGACGAAACTGAAGGGCGCATGCGATGATTTCTTTACACAAATGAGAAGCCAGGGGCATTATCAGTTGATAAAACCGGCCGGAAATACGCAGGAGGATTACCGTTATGCCTACCGTAGCGGCTACATCCTGGAAAACAGTACTGAAATTCTGCATAGTGTCCGCCGTAGTAAAAATGCCAGTGGTAATGATTATGGTTGGTTCAATTTGGGCTTTGGCTCTTCGGTAGATGGTAGCAAAACCAATTCTCGTTACTCCTATTGCCCTACGCAAGAATACGTCGAGATGTTCCCTTGGGCAGACGGTACTCCGTTCGATTGGGAAAAAGCGGAGAAAGAAGACCGATTGGACAATATGTTCATTCAAGGCGATACCGTGAAAGGCAAACAACAGTTGCAGAATATCCGCTATACCCGCGACCCTCGTCTGTATGAAACCGCAGTGGTAAACGGTGCACGCCAAGCCGTGAACTGGGGTGACGGACGTGCCAGCGGTAATAACTGGGAAACTTGGGTAGGTGGCACCAATGCTAAACTAGATCCGAAAACCAATTCAGGTGTATATGCCACCGGTTACCGTATGCTGAAGTACCTGGTAGGTAGTGTCATGAACAGGAAGTTCCCGCAGTGGAATGCCATCATGTTGAGCGACATCTACTTGACATACGCGGAGGCCATCGTGCAGACCGGAGGCAATTTTGGAGAAGCCATCGATTACGTGGATGCCGTACGTGCTCGCGTGGGTCTGAAAGGACTGGTGGAATGCAATCCCGACAAGAACCTGACATCTAACAAAGAAAATCTGCTGGCGGAAATCATGCGTGAACGTGCTTGCGATTTGGCTTTCCAAAACGAACGTTACTTCGACTTGATCCGTTATAAGCGTGCCGACTTGTTGGAACGTCCGCTTCATGGCTTGCGTATTTATCGTTTGGTGAAGAATGGTAATGATTGGGTACGTTCAGAAGACCAGTGGTACAATAAGTCATTCAACAAAGGCTTGGCGGAAGACGATCCTAACTTCTACGAACCGTCACACTTCGACTTCGAACGCTTCCAAATCACTGGCGGTTCCCGTATTTGGTGGAAAGATGGTTTTGATCCGAAGTGGTACTTGCAACCGTTCCCTATTACGGAAGTGAACAAGAATTACGGTTTGGTACAGAATGCCGGATGGTAACCTCTTTAATAATGAACAATCAAAAGGTATAAAGTATAAAATAATACGTTATGAATAAAAAATATATAATTGTGTTGTCGCTCTTTGCAGGTTTGTGCCTGCCGACGACGGCACAGGAATCAAACGAAGAGCAGACCGACAAGTTTGTAGGCCAGACCATCGATGTAGGTGCCGAGCGATTGCTGACCCGTGAGGAGGCTACCGGTTCCGTGTCGGTCATTAGTTCCGAAACTACCGACCGTCGTAGTGCCAAGAATATCGGCAACTCCATTATAGGTCAGGGCAATGGCTTGATATCGTTGCAGAGCGGTGGTCGTTATGCAGATGTGAATCCTACTTTCTATATACGCGGACTGCAAACATTGAACAGCAAGAATTCGCCGTTGGTCATGATCGACGGTATCCAGCGAGATATTGTAAGCATCGCTCCCGAAGAAGTGGAAAGCGTCATCGTCCTGAAAGATGCAGCAGCAGTCGCCCTCTATGGATATAAGGGAATCAATGGAGCAATCAATATCGTGACTAAGCGCGGTAAGTACAACTCGCGCAGTGTCAAGGTGACATACGACCATTTGTTTACTTCGCTTGCCAACAAGCCCAAATTCGTAGATGCCTATACGTATGGATTGGCCGTCAACGAAGCCCGTATCAACGATGGTATGACAGGGCGTTACAGCAATCAAGAGCTCAATGCTTTGCGCGATGGAACCATGCCTTATCTCTATCCGAACGTGAACTGGGTGGATGAAACGTTCCGCGACAATGCGATGACCAATAAGTATAACATCGAATTCCGCGGTGGCGGCGAAAAATTCCGTTACTATACCATGCTGGATTTGATTTCCAACAAGGGATTTGTGAAAGAACCGGGTGCAAATGAAGGCTATTCCACACAAGACAAATACGTAAAAGGCAACTTACGCATGAACATGGACATCAACCTGACCCAGACAACCGATCTTCAGGTGAATTTGTTGGGCGTATTGCAGGAAACGTCAAGACCGGGTGCGCAGACCGACCTTTGGGATCTGGTTTACACAGTGCCCTCTGCCGCATTCCCCATCAGGGATGAGAACGGTGTTTGGGGAGGTAGCGACACATGGGCAGGTACACAAAATCCTGTAGCACAGAGCATCGGTGCCGCTTATTACAAAAATCATACCCGCTCGCTTTTTGCCGACATGAAGCTGACTCAGGATCTTTCCGGCCTGACAAAAGGATTGAATGCGTTCGTACGCGTCAGTTATGACAATATAGCCAACATCTATGAAGACCATAGCAAAGAGTATGTCTACAGTGTCAATGCGCCTACATGGGCGGACGGTGCTTCCGAACCTACCGTAAAGAGTGAGATTTATGGAAAGGATAGTGAAATGGGAACAGGTGCGAAAACAAATGAATTTGACCGTCTGCTCCATTTCGATGTGGGATTTAACTATCAGCGGACATTCGGTGACCACAGCATCTACAGCCAGTTGAAGTGGGACTACGAGAATAACGACCCGAACGGCGTCAACAACACGGTGAGTCGTCAGAACATTACCTGGTGGTCGCACTATGGTTACATGAACCGTTATTTCGTTGACCTCGCTTTGGTAGAAAGTGGCAGCAGCCGTTTGGCTCCCGGTACCAAATGGGCTTTTTCGCCCACTTTTTCGGCCGCATGGGTCATCTCCAAAGAAAAGTTCATGGAAAATGTGAAATGGGTGAACTTCTTGAAACTGCGTGCATCGGCAGGTATCATCAATGTGGACAACTTACCGGGTGATGAAGTTTGGTCATACTATGCCCAGCAGTATGGCACTTCGGGAGGTACTTATCCTTTCGACAGCGGTTGGAACTCTGAATTCGGACGTTCCTACCTCGCACGGGTGGCTACCACCAATCCGAGCCATGAAAAGGCCTATAAATACAATGTAGGTGTGGATGCGAAACTTTTCGGATGTTTGGATGTGACTCTTGACTTTTGGAAAGAACACCGTACAAACATTTGGGTGACTTCGGAAGGCAAGTACTCGGAAATTTTCGGTATGGATCCTCCGTATGAGAATGCAGGTATCGTGGATAGTAAGGGTATAGAAGTTGGTCTTGATTATAGCAAAAAGCTCGGTCAAGTGGAATTTAATGTCGGCGGTAACTTCTCGTTGAACAAAAACGAAATCAAGGAAATGCTGGAAGAACCCCGCCAATATGCGAATCTTGTCCAGACAGGAAATCCTTACGGACAACTCTACGGATTGGAAGCTATCGGTTTCTTCAAGGATGAAGCAGACATCGCTGCAAGTCCCACACAGAATTTCTCTACGGTGAAGCCCGGTGATATAAAGTATCGCGATGTGAATGAAGACAACATCATCGATGCCAACGATAAAGTGGCTATCGGCTACAGTACCACTTGCCCGGAAATATACTACAGCCTGCATTTGGGTGCGGAGTGGAAAGGACTCGGATTCTATGCCATGTTCCAGGGGACAGGCAATTACAGTGCCGTTCTCAACACCAAGAGCATGTATTGGCCGTTGATAAACAACACCAATATCTCGCAATATGCTTACGACAATCGTTGGACACCGCAGAATCAGAATGCCAAGTTCCCGCGTCTGAGCAGCCAAAGCAATGCCAACAACTACCAGACATCGACTCTGTGGTTGGCCGACCGCTCATTTATCAAGTTGCGCAATCTGGAAGTGTACTACAAGTTGCCCGCTTCTTGGCTGAAAAAGACGAAAGTTGTAAACGCCGCTAAATTGTATGTACGTGGCATTGACCTCATCAGTTTCGACCATATAGATGAGAACGACCCCGAAGCGTATGGAATCAATCCTATGACGAAAAGCGTTGCGTTGGGGCTGAGTGTTACGTTTTAATTTTATGAACGAATTAATACATTAGAATTATGATCAATAAAATATGGAAACCTGTCTTTGTCGTGTGTGCAGCCGGATGCTTGGCTTCATGTTCTGATCAGATGGATTACAATGAGTACAACATCTTCGACAAGGACTATATAACACAGAACTTCGGTAATGTAGGTGGATTCATGACCGACATCTACAATACCGTGGAGTATGACTTCGGTAACTACTCATCGGGCGCCATGCAGGCATCTGCTACAGACGAAAGTGAGTACAGTCTTGGGGGCAATGGTATCGAGCACTTCTACAATGGAGCTTGGAGCCCTACCAATGCGAAAGCGTCAGTCTGGAGTAGCATGTATAAAGGCATCAGTACTTGCAACCACGTGATTTACGAATTGCAAGGCTTGTCATTCGATGAACTGGTGCTGAACAACGACTATGCCGCCCAACTTCACCGTTATGAGAACTACAAGTATGAAAGCCGTTTTATGCGTGCTTACTTCTATTTCTGCCTGGTTCGCCAATATGGTGATGTGCCTCTGGTGACCAAGCAAATCACGGCAGAAGAAGTCAATTCGTTAGAACGGACTTCGGCGGATGAAGTCTTTAAGTTTATCATAGATGAATGTGCGGAAATTCAATCATTGATTATCGAAGATTACAGTAATCTGGGAGAATTTTCCACAGGTACGGAAGAGACCGGTCGCGCGGACCGACTTGCCGTGCTCGCATTGAAAGCCCGTGCTGCTTTGTATTGGGCCAGCCCGCTGTTCAATCCAAGTGGTGACAAGGAACGCTATCATATGGCAGCTTTGTATGCTAAAGAGTTGCTCGATGCTGCTGATAAACGTGGCAAAGGCCTTACTGCTAACTATGCGGATTTGTGGGATGCAGGAAGTTTCAATACGCCTGGCATTATGAAGGAAATCCTCTACGGTCGCCGTTATTATAAAAGTTCATCCGGTGACAACTTAGTGGAAACCAACAATTACCCTGTGGGCATTGAAGGTGGTAAGGGGGGAAATTGTCCTACTCAGAATTTAGTCGATGCTTACGATATGCTCAACGGTAAATCGATCGGTGAAGACGGCTCGGGATATGATGAGAAGAATCCTTATCAGGATCGCGATCCGCGTCTGGCGGCTACGGTAGCTGTAAACGGTGATCAATGGCCTACTTATTCCGGTGCCGCTAAGATTGAAACATTCCAAGGAGGCATCAATGGTGAGCCTTTGACTGGCGCCACACCGACAGGCTATTATCTCAAAAAACTTTGTAACGGTGCCATCTCATTGGCCAGCAACAGCAAGTTTAAGGAGTCTCGCCATACTTGGCTGACTTTCCGTCTGGGCGAAGTTTATTTGAATTATGCAGAAGCTGTATTCAAGTATCTGGGTGGCGCAGATATTACCAGCATGGAATTCCCGATGTCGGCCCGTGCTGCTGCCAGTAAGACACGCCAACGTGCCGGTATGCCGGACTTTGAACAAGGAATGGATGCCAATACATTCTGGACTAAGTTGTGTAACGAACGCTTTGTTGAACTGGCTTTCGAAGGTCATCGTTTCTGGGATGTTCGTCGTTGGAAAGAGGCTGACAAATATTTCAAGAATATTGTTGAAATGAAGCTGGTTAAGGAAGCCGATGGAAACATTACTTACATGCGCAAGAATGTATCACGCCAATGGGATGACAAGATGTATTTGTTTCCGATTCCTCAGTCAGAAAGATCGAAAAATCCAAATTTGACACAGAATCCGGGTTGGGAATAAAAGATATATTTTAAACAAAAGTTATGTAAGGTAGAGATTGAATTCAATCAAGAAAGAAGAGCGACTGTGAAGCCGCTCTCTTTTCGTATAAATAATAATATACTAATTATGAGAAAAATACTATTAATTATGCTGTCGCTTCTATCCGTTCTTCAGATGGGAGCGCAGAAGACAATTGATTTATCCGGAGACTGGAACTTTGAAATAGACAGGCAGGATATAGGAGAGAAAGAAAAGTGGTTTAACCAAACATTGCAAGATGTGATTGAGCTGCCTGGTTCAATGCCCGAAAGACTGAAGGGAGATGATGTAACGGTTCGTACCCAGTGGACCGGTAGTCTTTATGATAGTTCTTATTACTACAATCCCTATATGGAGAAGTATCGCAGAGAAGGTAACGTCAAGTTGCCGTTTTTTTTAACGCCTGATAAACATTATGTAGGAGTAGCTTGGTATCAAAAAGAAATTAATCTTCCTAAAGATTGGGAGAAAGAACGTATTGTGCTGCTTCTGGAACGTCCGCATATTGAGTCTACTGTTTGGGTCAATGGACATAAGGTGGGGATGCAGAATAGTTTATGTGTAGCACATATATATGATATTACCCGATATGTACGTCCCGGAAAATGTAATATAACCATCAGGATAGATAATCGCATTAAAGAAATTAATGTAGGGCCGGATTCACATAGTATTACTGACCAGACTCAGGGAAACTGGAATGGAATTGTGGGGCGGATATGTTTGCAGGCTACACCACATATTTATTTTGATGATATTCAGGTATTCCCGGAACCGGAACAGAAACTCGCAAGAGTGAGATTGCGTATTAAATCTTCTAACAAAAGCTCAGCCACAGCGCAGGTGAGATTGTCAACTGAGAGTTTTAATGCAGAAAAGAAGCACATACTTCCGGTTTTAATGCAAGAAGTGAAAGTGAAACATGGCATAGCAGAACAAGAGATTGTTTTATCTATGGGAGATGATATGTTACTTTGGGATGAATTCCATCCGGCATTGTATAAATTGAGAGCTGAAATTATAACTGGTAAGGATAAAGAAGTAAGAGAGGTGCAGTTTGGTATGCGTCGTTTCGAAATTAAAGGCAAATGGTTTTATGTGAATGGTCGTAAGACTATGTTACGTGGAACCGTGGAAAACTGTGATTTTCCGTTAACCGGTTATGCTCCCATGGATGTGGATAGTTGGGAGCGGGTATTTCGTATTTGTCGTAGTTATGGACTAAACCATATGCGTTTCCATTCTTTTTGTCCTCCGGAAGCTGCTTTTGTAGCTGCGGATCTTGTCGGATTTTATCTGCAACCCGAAGGACCAAGTTGGCCAAATCACGGTCCTAAATTAGGATTGGGACAACCCATTGATAAATATTTGATGGATGAGACTATTGCATTGACCAAAGCTTATGGTAATTACGCTTCTTACTGTATGCTGGCATGTGGCAATGAACCAAGTGGACGTTGGGTGGAATGGGTCAGCCGATTCGTTGAATATTGGGAAAATACTGATCCTCGCAGGGTATATACCGGCGCTTCGGTTGGTGGCGGATGGCAGTGGCAACCCCGTAGCCAATATCATGTAAAAGCAGGGGCACGTGGTCTTACGTGGAGGCAGAGTCGTCCACAGACTACTGACGATTATCGTCTTCAGAGCCGTATTGATACCGTTAGTCAGCCTTATGTATCACATGAAACAGGGCAGTGGTGTGCATTTCCTAATTTCAATGAGATACGGAAGTATACCGGAGTGAATAAAGCCAGAAATTTCGAGATTTTCTGGGATATTCTGAATGATAATCAGATGGGGGAACAAGCACAGTTGTTTATGATGGCGTCAGGAAAGCTGCAAGCTCTCTGTTATAAATATGAGATAGAAAAAACACTTCGTACTCCGGATTATGCAGGCTTTCAGCTCCTTGCATTGAATGATTATTCGGGCCAGGGCACGGCACTTGTTGGCGTGCTTGATGTGTTCTTTGAAGAGAAAGGATACATCAATGCTCAGGAATGGAGGCGATTCTGCTCGGCTACTGTACCTTTGATGCGTACCGAGAAGTTTGTTTATAGTAATGATGAAACTTTTTCTGCTGATATAGAGGTTGCTCATTTTGGTGAGAAGGCTTTGACACAGGTTCCTGTAACTTATACGATAAAAGATGAATATGGGAAAGTGTATGCCCGCAATACTTTGGGAAACAAGGATATTCCGATAGGTAATCTTAATGGTTTGGGACGTATCGAATTTCCTTTGGAAAATATCGAGAAACCTGTCAAATTGAATCTGGAGGTTCGTATTGAAGGTACGGAGGCTGTAAATGACTGGAATTTCTGGGTATATCCCAAAGCTGTAGAACTGGCGCAAGGAGATGTTTATTCAACAGATACATTGGATTCAAGAGCATTGGATGTTCTGAAAAAAGGTGGAAAGGTTTTAATTCTTGCTGCCGGGAAAGTGAGCTATGGAAAAGAAGTATCTCAGATGTTTACTCCTGTATTCTGGAATACTTCCTGGTTCAAAATGCGTCCTCCGCATACTACAGGTATTCTGGTGAATCCTAAACATCCGCTATTTCGTCAATTTCCTACAGAATATCATAGCAATTTGCAGTGGTGGGAGTTGCTGAACCGTGCTAATGTGATGCAATTTACAGATTTTCCTGTTGATTTTCAGCCTACTATACAAAGCATAGATACTTGGTTTGTCAGTCGGAAAATAGGTATGTTATTCGAAGCAAATGTACTGAACGGAAAATTGATGATGACAACTATGGATCTGGCTACGGATACTGATAGGCGTATTGTGGCAAGGCAGATGTATAAAGCTGTTTTAGATTATATGAACTCCGATTATTTTCGTCCGCAATTCACGATAGAACCGGAACGGGTCAGCGATTTGTTTACTAAAGTAGCTGGTAGTGTGAAGTCGTATACGAAAGATTCTCCGGATGAGTTAAAGCCGAAGATCAAGTAGGGTATATAATTTCCTATCGGAGATTTATAACTTTTCAGGCGATGACTAATTCGTTCCCTTATAAGGAACATTGCGTCCCCTCATGGAGTACTTTTCGTTCCCTTATGGAGGAACGAAAAGTACTCCATGGGGGGACGAATTAGTAATAACTATCGTATCCTTTCGTCATAGCCGGACAGGAAACTAATAATAAGGAGATTGTAACAAGATGCCCGCATTTACCAAATCTTTACTATGGTATATGGGTCTTGGAAGGATCGGGATTGAAACCTGGCAGGATGGGATTATCAATCATGCCAGAGTTCTTTTTTCCTTTTAATGCTGCAGACATTAAAACGAAAAATAAGCAATAGAATAATCCTCTTCTTTTCATTTGTTTTTGGATATGAGAATTTTATGATTCGTATAAGAAAAAATCATTCGGTTGAAGACTAATTTATGAGGCATAATTAGCTTCGAACCGAATGATATAGAAATCAATTAATTACTTGATATTTACTCCAATTATTGAAGTAGATTTTCCAGAAACTCTATTTCGACAATTCTCAGTTCATATTTGGCCCTTTTGCTTTCATCTGATTTGTAAAGGTCCAGTTCATTGGCTACCGGAGCTGCTACTTCGACAATTTGTCCGAAAGCATCTTCTTCACTGCTGCTCCCTTTTAGACGGATGGTGATTTCCTGAGTTAGTACAGGTTTTACATTCAGATGGATATATCCGAGACTTTTTTCAGTGTCACCACTCCAGATGAGTTCTTTGCCCGCATATATTTCTAAAGGATAACTACGCATGCGCCATCCGGTCAGTTTCATGCAAATCTCATCTACGCGGGCCGGGCGATTCAGACGGTAGGTGATCCAGGCTGTGCTGGCTTTGCCGTCATTCTTCCATTCACTCAGTTCATTGTCATCGTAACTGTTAGTTGCTGTTTCATTATTGGTGCCAGCCTTTACAGACTCAATGAAAACAGCTACTTTCTTGTCTGTATAAGACGGAGTCTGAGGAGTTTCTCCACGAGTAAGCCGCCCTTGCAACTCATTGGAAGGAATGTATTTGCTTAGTCCGTTCTTTACTTCTATAGGTAGAGATGTGAAATTTATTTCGGCTGATTGTAATCCGGCTGCACTTGCTTTGAGATGTACCTTGCCCGCTTCTGTAAGCGAACGTATCAAAACACGGTTCACGCCACATTCTACGGGAAGCTTCTGAGATAGAATATAGTTGTTTTCTCCTTGGGCTATGCCTCCACGCCATTCTGCCGGACCTTCCATTTCAAAGGAAATCAAATCGTTGGCCAACGGGCAGCGTCTTCCGTCTTTATCTACTACTTCTACTTGTACCATAACCACGTCTGCACCATCCGCTTTCCAGCCTGCAGGGCTTTGCATCAGATTTAACTGAATGCGTTCCGGTTTTCCTGCCGTTTGTAATTCTGTACGGCAACATTCTTTGCCGTTTTGATCATAACCTACAGCTTCCAGTTTTCCTGCTTCAAACTTGACATCATTATATGTATACAGAAAGTGATATTCCTGTATGCTTTCTCCTAATGATTTTCCGTTCAGGAAGAGAGCTACACTGTCAGCGCTCGATACCACGTGTACAGGTTTGATTATATTTTCTTCATAGTTCCAATGACCGATGATATGAATACGCGGGTTTTCCGTATCGACCCAACCATCCCACATGGTTTGCAAAGCATAGAATAGGTCCTTGGGTATTCGCATGGCATCGGTAGCTCCACTTCTCCGGTAGTTTTCAACACCGCGGAAGTGAGTGTTACTATCGGAGAAAATAATCTTAACACCTCCTGAACTAACGCGGAATCCGGTTCCCGGGCGTTCACGCCAATAGTCATACCAGCGTCTGATGTTCTCAATGGCAAATGAATCTTGATTCTGATTGTAAGCTCTTGCATCTACTTGTTTCTGCACTTTATTGGTTACTGTGGATTTATAGGCTTTGGAGCCTTCTCCATGCTTATGATATGGATAACTGTAATTGTCCCAATATTTGCGGAGCGCTTCATCCCTGCAATACTCTGTTGCCCACATCGGGTGATGGGCGCTTTTATTGATATAAAGCATTTCGCCTCCATATTCCGCTTCGCGGATATCCAGCATTTCACGTGAGCCGATGGCACGTCCTCCATAAGGGTCATATTTATCACGTATGGCTTTCATTTCCAGCATGTGTTCTCTGCTGATAGATTCGTTGCCTGATTCGTAGAATAAGATACTCGGGTTGTTACGGTTGTAAATGATGGCATCCCGCATCAGTTCTGTGCGCTGTTCCCATTGGCGTCCTTGTCTGTCTTTTTCAGAGTCACCAGCAGGCATAGCCTGAATAAGACCTACACGGTCACACGATTCTATATCTTGTTTCCAAGGAGTGACGTGCATCCAGCGCACCAGATTGGCGTTGCACTCTACCATCAGTCCGTTGCTATAATCGCTTAACCAAGCAGGGACTGACAAACCCAAAGCAGGCCATTCATTGCTTGTGCGCTGTGCAAATCCTTTCATTTGGAGTACGCGGTCATTCAACCAAATTTTACCGTTCCCGAAGCGCGTTTTGCGGAAGCCAGTGCGGGTGGTTACTTCATCTGTTTTCTTTCCGTCTATCCATAGACTGGTTTTCACAGTATACAGATAACCATATCCCCAACTCCAGAAATGCAGATTATCTACTTCTGCGGAGGCTTTTACTACTGCCGTTTCGCCCGGTTGCAAAGTTATGCTTTCGCCAGACATCGTTTTTACAATTTTACCTTCACGGTCTTGAATTTCAACCTGATATGCAACTTGTTGTTTTTTCCGGTATTCATTCTTGATTTCCGATTCTGCATGTATGACGGCTTTGCGTGACTTTACCCGGATGTTTTCGGCGTATATATAGACGCCTGTTGTCTTCAGGTTACTGTAAAGGGGCAGGGTCTGATATAATTTATCTGTCAGATGTAGCCATACATTTTTAGGAAGACCGCCATAATTGGCATTGAAATTACGGTCATTCCATTGAAATTTGGTGTCAGTACCTCTTTCCTTATATTGCCAGTTGTTGTCTATACGCAGGGCAATGACATTTTCTTTATTATAAGATATGTAAGGGGTAAGGTCGAAACCTACTGCCATGACTCCATTTTCATGCAGACCGATATGTTTGCCATTGATATAGAAGTCAGCGGCTTGTCGTACTCCTTCGAATTCTATAAATACTTTTTTTCCTTCACTACCGGCAGGCAACCGGAAGTGTTTGCGGTACCATACGATAGTATCTGTCAGTTCGTCAATACTATAACGGAATGCTTCATCTTCATTGAAAGCATGCGGTAAAGTGACTTTTTTCCAACTGCTATCAGTATACTTCTGTTGTTCGGCTCCGTTTGCATCACCAACAGAAAGCAGCCAGTCCGAATTAAAATTATATTTATGCCTCACGTCGGTATTTGAGGCTGCTGCATAATGACTAATACATAGAATAGTCCAAAATAATAATAAAACTTTCTTTTTCATGGAATTTAATTTATTAGTATTAAAGTCGCAAAAATAGGCCAGAATACATTTTGTTCCGATGGAAAAGAATACGGATGTATGTAATATTGTCGTTTATTTCGTTTCCTCCAGAGTTTTCTCTCCTCCTTTTTGATATACGGAAGGAGAAATACCGAATTGTGCTTTGAAGCATTTACTAAAATAGAACGGATCATTGATGCCTACTTTGTATGAGACTTCTGCCACAGTGAGGTGTTCTTCCGATAATAATAGCTCTGCTGCTTTTTTCATACGAATGATACGTAGATATTCATTTGGGGAATATCCGGTCACTCCCCGTAGTTTCTTATAGAACACAGTTCGTCCCAGTTTCATTAGTTGGGCAAATTCTTCTATGTTGAAATCGGAACGGGAGATATTGGCTTTTAGTATAACATCCAGACGGTCGGTAAATTCTTTATCCCGGTCGGTAGAATACATAGCTGCGTGCACAATACCCGGTTCATTGGAGAATTTCTCACGAAGTTTTTCACGTTGTTCTATCAGTCGGAATACCCGCGCCAGCAAGAATTTGATACTGAATGGCTTTGATATATAGGCATCTGCTCCGGATTCAATTCCTTCCAGTTGCTTTTCCGGAGAACTGAGTGCCGTTAACAGAATAATGGGAATATGGCTTGTGGCAAAGTCCGATTTAAGTTTTCTGGTGACTTCAAATCCAGTCATGCCCGGCATTAAGACGTCGCAGATTATTAAATCAGGATCATAGGTACGGGCTTTTTCGAATCCACTTGTCCCGTCCTCAGCTACTTCTACTTCAAAGTAGGCTCCGACTTCTTCCTTCAATAGTTCCCGGATTTCATTATCATCCTCAATAATAAGTACCTTCCGCTTGTTTAGAGGGGCTGCTGTTTTCGGAGAAACTGAAGCTTCCTTGGAAAGTTCCGACAAACACAGCATTGGCCTCTCGTCCTCTTTTAGCAATACGTTGCCTGGTATGAGGAAATCTTTTTCGGTATATATGGTTCTATCTGTGGAAATACGGACTGTAAAGATAGAGCCTCCATTTTCATTATTCTTATATTCAATTGTACCTTTGTGCACTTGCACTAATTCATGGGTCAGATGTAAACCGACTCCTATACTATCACCAGAGAAACTGCTCTGCATAAATCGTTTGAATAGTTCATGCTGTTTTTCTTTAGGGATACCGACTCCTGTATCGGATACTTGAATTTGTAGGATTTTCTTTGTTTCATCCACATTTATGGAAAAGATGACCGTTCCGTTTGCAGGAGTATATTTGAAAGCATTTGATAACAGATTATAGGTCACTTTGTCTAGGTTTCCTTTGTCAATAAACATTTTGTAAGATAATACAGAAGGCTCAAAGCGGAAATTCATATTTTTTTGTTCTGATATATCCTTGAAACTCAGAAATATTTCATAGAGGAAAGCGATCACATCCGTTTCCTCTAAAGAAAGTGCCAACTTGTTATTCTGCATTTTTCTGAATTCCAGCAATTGATTGATAAGTCTCAACATACGTTGAGTATTCTTATTCATGGTTTGTAATGGAGATGTTAATTCACGCGGAACGTTGCCAATGCGCTGTATTTTCTCCAATGCTCCTTGAATCAAGGTAAGAGGAGTACGGAATTCATGAGAGATGTTTGTGAAGAAGACTAACTTATATTCTGTCAGTTGTTTTTCTACATTGATACGGTTACGCAGGCTATTAAAATTGTTGGCAATGCGATATGCAAAATATAAAACTATTATTAACAGTATGGTGTATCCCAGCATGGCCCAACTGCTTTTCCAGAATGGGGGGACAATAACTATTTTTAAAGTCGTTTCATCTTTGTTCCATATCCCTGCACCATTGCAAGATTTTACGTGCAATATATATGTGCCTGGATTGAGATATTTATAAGCGGCAAAACTTAAAGGAGAAGGGTCGCTCCATCCTTTATCGTAGTTTTCTAACCAGTATCGATATTTTGTCTGACTGTTATCAGAGTAATCGAAAGTTGAAAAATCGAGAATGAAAGAGTTCTGGAAATATTTTAATGTGATTTTATCCGAGTATGCTAAAGATTGTGTCTTTAAAGGCGAGTCGGCCATTTCTGGACTCATCTGAATACCATTGATGTATAAGTTGGTAAAAACGACAGGAGAAAAAACTTCATTGCTTGGTATTTTCATGGGATCTATCACCGTTAATCCATAGTTTGTACCGAAAAGAAGTTTTCCATCTGCACCTATACAGGCGCTGTTGTCATTATAAACATTCCCTAATGTATAAGAAGAAAAGAAATAATTCTCAAAGGAATCATTTTCCGGGTTAAATTTGGAAATACCATATTCTGTGGCAATCCATAATCGTCCGAGAGCATCTTCCAACATGGCTAATACGACATTGTTAACTAAACCATCTGAAGTACTGTAGTGTTTATACTCCAGCGAGTTGTAGTTATCCGTTGGTTTGCAAAGGTTCAATCCTGCTCCTGAAGTTCCTACCCATATCCTGCCTTTGCTGTCACGAAATAAGCATCTGATTTCATTAGAACAGAATTTTCCATTTACATTATTGAATAAATGATAATTGTCTATATTGGCAATTAATGAATCCGGATGAAAAACACAAATACCCTCACTGGTTCCTGTCCAAATCATTCCGTTTTCATCTTCTATCATATTTCTCACCATTCTTAAACCATGCTTTTGCTGAAGAAAATGGCGGAATTTATACTTCCCATCCGGGGTTGGTTCAGCTAAGGCCAGTCCTCCTCCGAATGTTCCTACCCACATACGGTCTTTACTATCGCAATAGATAGAGAATATGTGATTGTGAGCCAATGTCGAAGGATCGGATGCAACATTTTTATACCATGTATTTCCTATCTTTAATCCTTGTCCGCGAGTTCCCATCCATAGTTGTCCCAGACTGTCTTTTGCAATCACATATACATTGGATTGGAAGTACTGATTGCTGGTTTTAGGATTCAGATGAATATCATAATTATACAATCCTCCTTTACGGGTTCCTATCCATATATCTCCATTCTCCATTCGGGTTAACATCCGAATGTTGTTTGAACGGTCGAAGAGTTCGCTGGATTCCGGATAGAAGCGAGTGATGCCTTCATTGGATATTGCAATACGAGATAAACCGGAATGTTCGGAACTAACCCAGATAGCTCCGGCTTTGTCTTCCATTACATATTGTAGAAAATCAGAACTAATCGGAGAGTCCTTTGCATCGGAAACAAAATGCTCCAGTTCATTTTCAGATGGTTTGTAGGCAAACAGCCCATTACCGTAAGTTGAAATCCAGATTATCCCGCGGGAGTCATGAACGACATGGTAGCGTTCAAAGTCAATATAGCTTAATCGGTCTTCAGGTATTAATTGAAGTTCTCTCATTTCTCCTGTTTTTACAAGGATATAGCGAACTTTTCCTGAATGATTGTATATCCAATAGTCTCCATGATTATCACGAAATACATTTCCATTTTTAAAATTCAATTGGGAATTTGAGGTCACTTGATGCGTATTGAAGTCATAGTCATAGACACCTGCAGATGTCATTAGAACCCATTTGTTTTTTAGTGCGAAATTTCCAGTGAATGCCATCTTCTTTCCGTTGGGAAGGGAGGCTGACCGGGTGAGTTTTCCGGAAGTAGAATTATAATGATATATATCGCCCTCGTTAGTAAGGAAATACATATCCTGTTCATATGATATTGATCGCATGAAATTATATTTCCGGTCTACTATTTTGAAATCTCCTCTGGTAACGTAAGATAGTCCGCGTTGAGTACCGATCCATATCCGGCCGGAAGCGTCTTCCCGCATGAACTGCACTCGGTTGTCCGGCAGATTACCATGCTCTGTTTTAAATTCGACGGAGGTTATTTTCCGGTCATTTTGAATTATCACCTGGCGTGCTCCATTTTCCGGGTGAGACAACCATACATCTCCATTTGATGCTACAAATGCATTGGAATAGTTTTGTTTATATTCTCCGTTTCCGGTGAAATCAACGAAACGGGCTCTGTGCAGGTCATAGCAACTATATAATTCCGCCACCGTTCTTATCCAGAGGAAGCCATTTTGGTCTTCCATAACTTTATAAATGCGATTGTCTGCCAGTGATATCTGGTCATGCTTATTGGTTTCCGGCTGAAAATTCAGGAAAGAGTTGCCGTCGTAACGACTTAAGCCATTGAGCGTGCCTAACCATAAGAAACCTTTGCTGTCCTGATATATATTGCGGATAGAGTTGCTGGGCAACCCGTCCGTCGTTCTCATTATCTTAGAACGAAGCTCTATTTCACTGAAGGCGTTGGCTACAATAGCAGTTAATAAAACGATAATTAATAAAGTTCTGCGTCTCATATAGATTCCAAAGATTATAGCTAAATGGTTAACAAAAATAATTAGAAAATCATAATAATAAAAAGAAAACAATCTTTTACCTGCTAATACTTAATTTTATATTTAAGCTTTTCTTCGATTTGAGGTTGCTCGTAAGTCAAATGTCCTATTGCTCGTCGGCAAAGGTAGGCAATCGGAGATAGAGCTCCATGAATAATCGTACATATACCTGTAAATTTTATCATTTATGTGTGTGAGAAACCTATAATAGCATTTCTTTCAGCCGTATCGTAGCCTTCTGCAACTGCGCATCCACTGTCTTTGTACTGATACCGAATTCTTCCGCTACTTGCACATAGGTTTGTTTTTCCTCACGAATACGGATAAAAACTTCCCGGCAGCGTTCCGGCAACCGGTCGAGGGCTTTTACATAACGGGCGAAGAGTTCTTCACTGATGAGGGTATCTTCGGGAGATACGGCCTGGTCAGTCGGTTCTTGCAGTGCACCGGCAGATAAAGTGGGGCGTCGCTCTTCTTTTTCGATGTAGTTTAGCGAAGCGTTTTTAACAAGAATGAAACAATAGTCCTCGATATTGGTGATATCTAACAATTGTTTGCGGTGTTCCCAAAGTTTCAGGAATACATCGAGTACGATTTCTTGTGACCATTCTTCATGATGAGTATAGTAGTAAGCAATGCGGAACAGACGGTCATACGTCATGTCATAGAAATCGCGGAAAGCAGTCTGTGAATCCTGCTCGCTCATTTTCCGTAAATATCTTCTGACTTCTTGTTCGGTCATGGTGTTTAGTCGGTTAGTAGTGCCGGGGGACAAAGGTAAAGCTTTCTTGCTATTTTACAACTATCGGCACATCATTTAACTGAAATCCTAACTTCACTTTCTTGTAGCATTTCTGAAACCTGCAGGCTTCATCTTTGCATCCCGAAAGGAAACTTGATTTAATTTATCAAATGAATCGACATGAAAGTGAAAAGATGTTTTTTAGAGTGGAGTTTGGCAAGTAGGCGACTGGTTGTCGCTCTCGCCTTCGTTTTGGGAGGAGGTATAGCGTTTGCTGCCAATCTTGTTCCACTGAAAGGTATTGTAAAAGATGCTACAGGAGAACCACTGGCGGGCGTGACAGTGAGAATCAAAGACGGGAAACTGGGCACGGTGACCGATGGCAACGGACACTTTGTCCTGGAAGTAGAAAAAGGGAAAAAATTGTTGTTAAGCTACATCGGCTTTACGGACAGGGAAGTGGTAGTCACAGACGACAAACCATTGCAGATTGTGCTTCAGGAAGATGCGCAACAGTTGCAGGAAGTGGTAGTTGTGGGCTACGGTACGGCAAAGAAAGTAAATCTGGTGGGTGCTGTGGACCAGATAGACAGCAAGCAGATTGCAGAACGCAGCAATAGTAACATTTCCCGTTCATTGCAGGGAATGGTGCCGGGATTGAACATCACGTTTAGTGATGGTAAGCCTTCGCGCACTCCGTCCATTAATCTTCGTGGTACGGGAAGTATCGGTGCAGGTGGTAGTGCACTGGTCCTGATAAACGGAGTGGAAGGTGACTTGAACTCGGTGAATCCTGCAGATGTGGAAAGCGTATCCGTACTGAAAGACGCCTCTTCGGCAGCTATCTATGGTGCTCGTGGTGCTTTTGGCGTGATACTGGTGACTACCAGAAATGCTTCTGCCGGAAAGACCAAAGTCAACTATAACGGAAGCTTTTCCATGCACCAACGCACGGTGAAGACTGAGGATGGCATTGTCAGCAATGGTCTGCAATGGACCAATGGCTGGTATACAGCTTATCTGGAAGGACAGGAGGCGCCTCCGGGAGGTATTAACAATGTGTTCAAGTATTCTACGGATTGGTATAACGAACTGGTACGGCATGATGCAGACCCTTCACTGGATAAAGTGCGTGTCAATGATAAGGGGGAATATGAATACTTCGGCAATACAAACTGGCTGGATATCATTTATAAAGACCATAATTATTCTACGGAACATAACGTCAGCATCAGTGGTGGCAATGAGCGTGCCCGTTATTATGTATCCGGGCGTTACTATAATCAGGATGGCATTTACTCTGCCGGTGATGAAAAGTATACGCAATATAATATCCGTTCAAAAGGAGAGATACAAATCAACAACTCTCTTTTACTGGAGAATAATACGGATGTCATGATTTTCCGTTCCCATCAGCCAATGGTGATGTACGACCGGCAGAATATAGCCCGCCAATTACAACATCAGGGGTATCCGATGACAATGGAGAAGAACCCTGACGGTACATGGACAGAAGCGGCCGTATATGTGGGCTGGGCAGGATTTGTGGAAGGAACTTCCTGGCAGAAAGATAATAAACTGGACGTACGCAATACGATGACCCTGACATATACACCTATTAAAGAACAATTGATTTTTAAGGGAGATTTCACTTATTATAGTAGTAAGTCAACTCGGTTGAGAGCTGAAAACCAGTATAATTATTATACGGGACCGGAGATTATGGGAACCCGTAACACCTTCAGTTCTCTGGAGAATATGGATTATAATAAGGAATATATTTCAAGTAATGTCACTGGTAATTATATCCCTAAATTTTCCAATTCAAGCCATTATCTGAATGTACTTCTGGGGTGGAACCTTGAACATCAGGATTATAAAACAATTCAGACTTACCGCCGTGGTTTAATTAGTGCCACCAAGCCAAGTTTTGCTTTGATGGATGGCGACTACTATACAACGGGGCAAGGTGGAAATGAATGGGCTTACGTAGGCTTTCTCTATCGGGTGAATTATAACTATAAGAGCCGCTATCTGGCCGAAGTAAGTGGGCGGTATGACGCTTCGTCCAAATTTCCGGATAATCAACAATGGGGTTTCTTTCCTTCCGGATCGCTGGGCTGGCGCATTTCTGAAGAGCCTTTTATGGAGTCTACCCGTAACTGGCTGGATAATTTGAAAATCCGTGCTTCTATCGGTAGTTTGGGGAATGGTAATGTCAGCCCTTATCTTTATCTTTCCACAGTACCCATTAAGAAAACCTCTGTTATTCTGGGAGATGCTTTGCAGACGTATGCCACAGCTCCGAACATTGTTCCCAATAGTCTGACGTGGGAGAAATCGAAAACGTATGACATTGGGTTGGATATAGATATGTTCTCAAACCGTTTGTCTATGGTTTTTGATTATTACCAACGCTATACGACGGATATGTATACAGTAGGCCCCACTTTGCCTGCCGTACTGGGCGCCGCAACGCCTAAGGGTAACAATGCGGAGATGAAAACCAAAGGCTGGGAACTTTCAGTTATGTGGCGTGATAACTTTACGCTGGCTGACAAACCGTTTAATTATAGTGTAAAAGCAATGATGTGGGATAGCCGCACATGGGTTACCAAGTTCAACAATCCTACGAAGTTACTTTCCACTTATTATGAGGGACAGGAAATCGGTACTGTTTGGGGATACCATATCGAAGGACTGTTTAAAGATCAGGCTGAAATTGATGCCCATGCCGATCAGTCTAAACTGAAAGTCTCTGCAACAAATATCCTGAAACCGGGTGACCTGAAGTTTGCTGATCTTGATAAAAGCGGTACGGTGGATAACGGACAGAACACGCTGGATGACCACGGTGATTTGAAAGTCATCGGCAATACTACGCCCCGCTACCAATTCGGCCTTCATCTGTCTGCCAACTGGAATGGTATCGGCATCAGTGCCTTTTTTCAGGGTGTTGCCAAGCGTAACTGGTATCCTCACCGTGAGTCGGCTTTCTTCTGGGGACAATATGACCGCCCTTACAGTTATATGCTGAAAGAACATATCGGAGACAATGTCTGGACAGAAGAAAATCAGAACACGGATGCTTACTGGCCTCGCTATCGCGGTTATCTGGCCAATGGATCTACCAAAGCGTTGGGTATTCAGGCTAATGACCGTTACTTGCAGAATGTGGCTTATGTCCGTCTGAAAAATCTTCAGATAGATTATACTTTCAAGAAAAAGTTCTGTGAGAAGCTACATCTACAGGATTTGAAAATTTACCTTGCTGGTGAAAATCTCCTGACGTGGACTCCACTGACCAAGCATACCAAGATGTATGATCCCGAAGGCATCAGTGCAGGTGATGCGGACTTCCGTTCCACTGCCAATACTGACGGGGACGGATATGGTTATCCTATTTTGAGTAGCTATACCATAGGTATTAATGTAACCTTTTAGCACATAAAATGATTATGAAAAAATATTGGTTGATAGGTCTGTATGCTTTGGCGCTGACCTCTTGTGATAGTTTTCTGAATTGTGAGCCTGAGAATAGTTTCTCTTCCGAAGGATTTTTGGAGTCGGAATCGGACTTACGTCTTTATACGAATGGTTTCCTGCAGAGTTTTCTGCCCAGCGAAGAAACAATAGCGTGGGGTGGTGACCAGTATGCAGATTATTGCGCGACGCGCTCGTCTACTACTTTTCTTATCGGTGATACGTGGGACGACACCCAGCAAGGCGGTTGGGGAACAGGTGACTGGGGTGATTTGCGCCAGATTAATTACTTCCTCGATCATCTGCCCAATGCCAAAGGCAAGGTGACGGATGCCATTTATCTGCATAATGAAGGTGTAGGGCGCTTTTGGCGTGCGTATTTTTATTATGGTATGGTCAGGACATTCGGTGATGTACCCTGGTACGAAACAACGCTGGATGTAGACAATCGGGATGAACTCTATAAACCGCGTGACAAACGTGAAGTCGTGATGGATAAGATACTGGAAGATCTTGACTTTGCCTGTACCAATTGTTCTACAGACAAGACGTTGACAGAAAGTAGCACACTGATTACAAAATGGGTGGCTCTGGCACTCAAGTCCCGTATTTGCCTTTTTGAAGGTACCTATCGTAAATATCATACAGAACTGGGATTGCAAAGCTCAGCCAATAAATTCCTGCGAGCTTCTGTTGCCGCGTCAGAGGAATTGGTGACAAAGGGGCCTTATAAATTAGTGACTACAGGAGATGTGGAGACACAATACCGTTCTCTATTTACTTCGGAAGATCTGAATGCGACAGAAGTAATCTGGGGAATCTCCTTTAAGAAAGATTTACGCATGCACTCCATCACTTGGAAACTGTTTTCCGCCTCGTTCGGTGCAAACTGGTCGTTGGTGCGTCCCTTTGTGAATATGTATCTGATGCGCGATGGCAGTCGGTTTACTGACCGTGCAGATTATACTACTATGCAATATATGGATGAATTCCAGAACCGTGACTGTCGCCTGATGCAGACCGTCATCTCTCCCTCTTATCAACGGAAAATCAGTGGTACGGTGAAACCTGATGCTCCCAATTTCTCTATGACCTCTACTGGATATCAACTTGTCAAATGGGCGATAGATGATGATGTGCATGTGGGAAAGGCCACAGCGAATAACTCTATCCCCATCTTTCGCTATGCAGAAATTTTGCTGAATTATGCCGAGGCTAAAGCGGAACTGGGTGAATGTGACGAGGCGGTATGGAATACTACAATCAAACCATTGCGCGAACGTGCCGGAGTGAACGGTAAGATTCCTGAAGCTTATGATCCTTATGTGGCTGCCTATTTCAAGAATCAGACAACGGACAAATGGATTCTGGAAGTGCGTCGTGAACGTGGTGCAGAACTGGCTTTCGAGGGGGTACGCTATGATGACATCATGCGTTGGAAATTAGGCGACCTGATTAACAAAGAGTGGCAGGGAATTTACATTCCTCAGAAAGGTGAGGCTTATGACTTGAATGGCGATGGTGTAAAAGATGTGGCCGTGGTAGATAAAGAACCACCTGCCGGAGATAAGATTAAAGGTGTGCAATATGTGGTTATTGGTAAAACCAACCGTCTGTCCGAAGGTGATCATGGGTATATAGAGTTTGGTTTTAATCAAGGTCGCAAATGGGAAGATAAGAAATATTTGCGACCGATACCTCTGACAGCCACTCAAATAAATCCGGCATTGCTGCCACAGAACCCGGGTTGGTGAAAATAGATTGATAGGAATGAACTAATAAAAAAGACAATTATGAAAACAAAGAGAATGTTAGTAAGTGCAGTTCTGTTAGTAACATGCCTGATGACTGCACAGGCGCAACGCCGCAATGAGATTCAGGTACCCGATTTGGATGGATATATCACTTTGAAGTGTGACTTCCATGTGCATAGTGTTTTCTCGGACGGTTTGGTCTGGCCTACCGTGCGAGTAGATGAGGCCTATCGTGAAGGCCTGGATGCCATATCCCTGACGGAACACATCGAATACCGCCCTCATAAGAAGGACATCGTGGCGGACCATAACCGTTCATTCGACCTCTGCCAAAAACAAGCCGAAAAGTTAGGGATACTCTTAATCAGAGGTAGTGAGATTACCCGTTCTATGGCTCCGGGGCATTTCAATGCCATTTTCCTGTCCGACTCCAACCCGTTGGAACAGAAAGAGTACAAAGACGCATTTAATGAGGCGAAGAAGCAAGGGGCTTTCATCTTCTGGAATCATCCCGGTTGGGTAGCTCAGCAGCCAGACAGCACCAAGTGGTGGCCTGAACATACGCAACTCTATAATGACGGTTGCATGCACGGCATCGAGGTGGCAAACGGTCCTCTCTACATGCCTGAGGCCATCCAGTGGTGTCTGGATAAGAATCTGACGATGATTGGTACTTCTGATATTCACCAGCCCATCCAGACAGATTATGATTTCTCTAAAGACGAGCACCGGACTATGACGTTTGTTTTTGCCAAAGAACGTTCTCCGGAGGGGATTCGCGAAGCACTCAATAGTCGCCGTACTGCCGCTTATTATCGCGAACTGGTGATTGGTCGTGAAGATTTGCTTCGTCCTTTCTTTGAGAAGTGTGTGGAGATAAAGGAAGTCAGTCGCAATGAAAAAGGGGTAACGCTTTCCATTATGAATACTACGGATTTGATTCTGAAATTGAAAAAGACTGCGCATGATACTTCTCTGGTTTATTTCCGTGATATGACGTTAAAACCACATACACGTTACAGTGTGCGTGTTGGCTTTGATAATGGTGTTAAGGGAGGAGAACTGAATTTTGAAGTAACGAACTTTATTGTTGCTCCCGATAAAGGATTAAATTATACTCTGAAATTGTAGCTGATTATTGGCTGGTGATAAATCGCCTCTGATGAGTAGGAATACTCTCGGGGCGATTTTATTGTCCTATTCTTCAATAAACATCAGGTCACTGATGATGCCGTCTGAAATAAATATACCCTCACGAGTCAGGCACAGGTGGTTATCTTTCAGTTCCAGTTTATCGTTTTTCAGGTAAGGAAGTGCCATATCCATGCAGTATTGCCATAATTCAGTGCCGAAGTTTTGTTCTACATATGGCATGGATACTCCCCACATCGTGCGGATGGCTGTCATGATACATTCGTTATAGCGGGTAGAGATATCCCGGTATTCGGTTTCAAACTCCCGGTGACCTTCTTCAATGGCGCGCATATACTTTTCCAAAGATGCAATGTTCCATTCCCTTGTAAGAGTGTTGAATGAGTGTGCTGAAGGACCACATCCCAGATAAGGAATTCCTTGCCAATAAGATGTATTGTGCCGAGAATACATCCCCGGTTTGCAAAAGTTGGATATTTCGTAATGCTCGTATCCGGCGGCAATCAATGTATCTATCAGTGCAGAGAAAAAGTGTACGCTACTTTCCTCGTCCACTTCCCGGATGCGATGGGTCAGTAGCATTTCGTAGATGGGAGTTCCTTCTTCATACGTAAGGTGATAGGCAGAGATATGCTCAACGTTGAGGCTGACGGCTTGCTGCAAATCTCTCTTCCAGCGTTCGTTTGTTTCTCCCGGCAGGCCGTAGATAAGGTCGATACTGATATTCCGAAAACCTGCATGGCGGCAACGCCTCACTGCTTCGATGGCTTGTGCAGCATTATGTCGCCTGTTGAGTAATTGCAGGGTGGCATCGTCAAAGGTTTGTATTCCCATGCTGATACGATTGAAAGGTAACGTAGCCAGCATTCCGGTATATTCTTCCGTCAGGTCATCCGGATTGGTTTCAAGAGTTATTTCCTTTGCATTCTCCAAACCATAGACTTGCTCAATGGTGCTGAATACCTGCCGAAAATCTTCTTCTGATAATTGTGAAGGTGTTCCGCCACCGAAATAAATTGTTTCGACGGCTTCTCCTTTCAGATATTCTTTTCGCTCCGTAAGTTCATGGCAAAGAGCATGGATATAACGCGACTTCAACTCCGAACGAGTGGTGGAGTAGAAATCACAATAGATGCAACGAGTCTTGCAAAAAGGAATATGTATATAGATGCCTGCCATGATTGTACTGTTTTAGTAGTCTAACCTCTTTTGCTGGCAAAGATAATGCAAACCGAAAGCAGAATTTTCATGCAAGCATGAAAAAGTTATGCTGAGGTGCAGCTTATCTTTGCCTTTGGGCAAAAAAATGATTCCTTCCGAACTGGTATCAGGGGAAAGATACCGTCTTCACTGTGCCATCAGAAAAGTAAATGGTTACTGTGTCTCCGTTTTGCTCGAAAGACTTCACAGGCGTCAATTCCTTTTTCGTAAACGGCTTACCGCTCTTCTTCCATAATTGCAGAGTTATGAAAATCTTATCACCGGAATGCGTAGTTGCGGCATTGATAACAGAGCATTTATCACTTACTGGGTGCAGCCCTTCCGTTTGCACGAACTCTACTTCGGTCCAGCCTTGCAAATTGACAAGTGCCGTCTGATAGGCGCCGTTATCAGTGCAGTAAACCGTATGTTCTCTTATCTTTTTCTCCTTGGTTGTGATAGGTGTATCTAATTCCGGTAGAGAATAATGTCCATAGCGTAGCCCGGTGGTGACAGGGAATGAAATTTTGTCTACGCGAAGTATGCCGTTGGGAAGCGGGATGTCTGCCAGGCGGAACTTGATTTCGGAATTGGTTTCAAGTTCTGCATCCCGGTAATAGATGCCATCTTCAAACTTCCTGAAGGTATAGAGGCGAAGCACTTCCCATTGCTTCTTAGCATTCAGTATGGCGTAATTCATAGATACTTTCCCATCGGGACTATCTGCCATCCAGGGGAATGCTGTATTATAGGACAGCTTATTATAATTCTCAGTAGAACGGAATTTCTGCCAGTCCTTGGCTACCGTCTCGTGGCACCATGCTCGTATCTCAGAACTACCGCTATTGGGATAATTGGTCACCAGTGTGTTCGATCCTTCCATGAATTTATTATATACTTTGCCGGGTTGAAGCTCCTTTTCCCAGGCACCGTTGTTTTCTGTGGCAGTCCAGAACGGATTGTCAGCAGGCAGTAATAGTCCCAGAAATGCTTTTCCCATCCAGTATACACTGCCACGGCAACTGTATATCTGTACCGCAGGCTCAAAAGCTCCATAGAATCCTAATGTTGGCACCCGGTCTTGCATCAATGCAGGGTTTTGGAGGAACTGGAGCAAAGTGGAAGATGCAATGCGGCGCATCCAACCGTAATTAATGGACGGGTCATTGAACCATCCCATTAGTGGAAAAGGAACGATGGTTGCTATGCGGTAAGTGATGCTCCTTCCGTACATATTCATTTTGCCGTCTTCGGCAAACATATATGGATAGTTAGGAATCAAATCGCGGAAGTTATCGACAAACCGATGTCCTGCTTCCGGGTTGAATTTATCTCCATAATAGTGTGCCCAAATCATGCCATACATCTGGAAAGCCCACATGCTGTAATAATCGTAAGCCGGACTATCATTATACCAACCATAGCCTCGATATTGCTCCAATGACTTTTGAAGCAATTCATTCAGATAATCGTCTTTGACGGTATAACCGTGATTCTTGAAGAAGGACATCACGAATATATTGAAGAAACGCCAGTTGGAGCCGATGGTTGGTCCGTTGCCATAGCTGAGCATTAGGGCGGCAAGATTGTCTTTCTCCTGCTGAGTTAGTGGTTCCCAGATGATTTCTGGCATCACGGTCAGTGATAAGGCAAGTGCTCCGAATTCAACAAGCGTCTGGCTCGGGCCTCCTTTAAGATGTTGTATATATCCGGGTTTTGACGGATCACTCATGTTGCGTAACTGTTGCCGATAATAATTCCCCACTTTAATCCCATTCAGTTCTAAGTCGGGATTTTCTTTCAGTAGGGGAATAGCTACAAACATAGTGCGGCAAAGACCTTCCAGATTCTCTGTCTTGTTTGGCTTCCCGTCGGTCGGGTAACTTTTTCCTGGTTGTTTGGGGAAATGCATCGGATCGTCTAACGTGTGGATATAACTGAAAGCTCCGTCCAGTAAATAAGTGGCTGCATCCAGCCAGTGCTGGCGTGTCATTCCGGTGAGGGGACTTAGTTGATAATCCGGGCGTATTAAATGAAATACGGAATCATTTACAGTCTGTGATGAGGATGCGTTTACTTTTAAAGAAAAAAGTAAAGTAAAAAGCAGTAATCCTCCGGTCATTTTTGAAAATGGAATCTTCATCATAGTGTGTTATTACATGGTAAGAATATATTTATTTTTTTCTTTTCTGCAAAGGAAAGACTTTTCACGCAATTTGAATGACTATTTTAAGACCAAAAAGGATAAATTTTAGTTCAATGTTATTCTTTCGGCTTTATCTGAAACTTATCTGAACCACATTTGCTCCGTACCTTTTCCGTTCAGAGGTACTTCTGGACGAAGAATCTACGAAGTTGGTACGGAGCAAATACATCTCGGATATATTTAGGCTTAAAATTATCTGGGAATATTGCCTGTGTAAAATAATATTATTTTAGGAATATTGGCGTATATTTGCTATCTATTATTAATTAAGCCTTTAATTAAATGGTGATACTAACTATGAAAGATAAAGTTTGGACTGTGGTCTTTTGCTATGGAATGTTCTTACTTTTGTTGTGTCCGGCAATAACAAAGTCTGCACCTAACTCGTTGGTATTTAAAACTTCAACTATTTTAAATAGTTTACCCAGTAAGGATGTACAATCAGTTTATCAGGATTGTGACGGTTTTATATGGATATCTACCCGTAATGGACTTTTCCAATATGATGGATATTCTATTACGGCTTACAAAGCTAATCTTTATCATCCTGACTTACTGACTAGTAATAATATTTATTGTGTGGCAGAAGATTCCCTCCGTAGATTATGGATTGGAACTTATAATGGTCTGAATGTATTGGATAAACGAACCGGAGAAATTCGTAGAGTAGAGAATGAAGAAATAACAGGGATAGGTATATCTAAAATATTAGTGACTCATGATCAGCGAATCTTATTTGGAACGGAAGTGGGGCTTTATGAATACATAGAGGAGAATAACCGTTTTTTGTTGTTTGATGGAAATAATACAGATGGAGTTTTTCCAAGAATAGCAATTAAATCCTTGTTTGAAGATGACAGAGGGGATGTGTGGATTGGTACCTGGGGGGGAGGGCTGTATCGTTATGAAAAAAAGTCTGGAAAATATTGGAAATATCCGAAGATGAATTCCGGAAACTCGGCTCATGTTATATTTCAGGATAGTTATAAAAATATATGGGTAGGCACTTGGGGGGCAGGGCTGCAATTGTTGCATAATGCTTATGATCTGGAAAAGATAACCTGGACAACATACACTCATGATGATAAACGGGCAGGTAGTATTTCTGATAATCTTATTTATGCTATTTCGGAGGATACGAATACACAATCTTTATGGGTGGGTACACGTAGTGGGCTGAGTATACTTCCATTGCAGGAAATTCGGACAACGGTTTGTGAGTTTAGAAACTATTATCCCGGTACCCCTGAAAATTCAATTACCAATAGTGAGGTAGCCTCTTTGCTGCGTGACCGACAAGGAATTATGTGGGTCGGAATGATTGGAGGAGGAGTCAATATGGCTAATACCCGCAAAGCGAGATTTAATTTGGATCGATTGCCTGAAGTGAAACGAATGCTGAAAAGTAATTCTGTGCGTAGTATCTTGATGGATGATGAAGGATTGCTTTGGTTGGGGATTAGTACTTATGGTTTTGGGGTAAAAGATCTTCGGACCGGAGATTTTATTCATCATAGCCAGATGACTGACTTTATGCAATATAGTGGAATTTCTACAACAATGTCTATTATACAGTCTCCTTCTACTGGTCATATCTGGATTGGGGTATATGATGGAGGTGCTTATGAAGTTGACAAACATGCTCCTGTTGGGAAACGTGTAAAACACCACACTTCTTCCAATGCTCCGTGGATTTGTAACTCTTGTATTTACCATATCTGTGAGGATTCTAAGCAAAATCTTTGGTTTGCCACCAAAGGAGGAGTTTCAATGCGTGCGGCAGATGGGACTCCTGTGCGGATTGATTCTTTGAAAGTTGGCAATATCCCGTTATCAGATATGGTTGCTATGTATCTGGCGGAAGGTACTGGCTGTGAAATGTGGATGGCATCCAGTACGCATGGAGTCGTTCGTATTCAGGGAAGTGGTACTTCATTGGAGAATTATACTCTTTCGGGATACTCTGTGGTTAATGGGAAATTGAATAGTAGTTATGCAGATTGTATCTATAAGGATAGTGAAGGGCGCATTTGGGCAGGTACCGGTGGAAGTGGGCTGAATCTTTATGATGCCGCAGAAGATCGGTTTTTACCAGTACATAAGCTATGGAATTTACCGGGAGATGCCGTCATGAGTATCCAGAGTGATAAGAAAGGGAATCTTTGGTTAGGGACAAATGCGGGATTACTGCAACTTACAGTACCAAGGGATTTGCAGAATGTGACTTACCGTCTGTATACTACTTCTGACGGTTTGCAAGATAATATATTCAACCGTGGGGCATCATTTATTACTTCCGACGGCGAAATGTTTTTTGGTGGGCATCGGGGGTATAATAGTTTCTACCCAGACAAACAGAAGGAACAGGTATTCTCTTCTCCGGTTGTAATCACTGATATTAAAGTGTTCAATCAATCCTGGACCTCTTTTTCTGATGAAGAACGTACAGAAATATCAAGTCTGTCGCCAAGGTTTACGGACGAAATCATCTTGAATTATAAGCGTAATAACTTTAGTATAGAGTTCTCTGCGTTGGAATATGCCAATCCGGAGAGAAATCAGTATGCCTACAGATTGGATGGTTTTGATACGGGCTGGCAGTATACGGATGCCTCTAAGCGTTTTGCATATTATAATAATCTGAAAGCCGGTACTTATACTTTTTACGTGAAGGCTTCCAATTCAAATGGTATCTGGGGTGAGGATATACAAACTGTAAAAGTCGTTATTCTACCACCACCCTGGAAAACCTGGTGGGCTTACACCTTATATATATTAATACTTCTTGGTATAGCCTGGTATATTTTCCGGATTATCCGTAATCGTATTCGTTTGCGCAATGCATTGCATCTTCGTGAAATGGAACAGGCAAAAGCTGAGGAAATCAATCATGCTAAACTGCAATTCTTCACCAATATTACACATGAGTTATTGACTCCGCTGACTATTATTTCGGCTTCTGTGGACGAATTGAAGCGGACGGCCCCCGCTTATAAAGAGCAATATAATGTGATGACACATAACATAAACCGGTTGATACGTCTGTTGCAGCAGATATTGGAATTCCGCAAAGCAGAAACTGGTAACCTGAAACTGAAAGTGTCGCAAGGAGATTTGGCACAGTTTGTACGCCGGAGTTTGGATGGTTTCCGTCCATTAATGAAGAAAAAGGATATTCATTTCACTATTCAAAGTGATGCAGATAGATGTTTGGCTTTCTTTGATCCTGATAAATTGGATAAGATACTGTATAACCTACTTTCTAATGCTTCTAAATATAATAAAGCTGGTGGAAAGGTAAGCATTGAACTTAAACGTGATGAGGCGAGCGAAGTAGTCTATATTGTAGTAAAAGATAACGGTCCCGGTATTTCGAAAGAATCGCAGAAGAATTTGTTTAAACGCTTTTATGAAGGAGATTACCGGAAGTTTAATACTATTGGTACAGGTATTGGCTTATCATTGGTACGTGATTTGGTTTCTTTGCATCATGGTTCCATTTTTGTAGAGAGTGAGGAAGGAGAGGGGGCGGCCTTTAATGTACAGATTCCGATAGGCCGTTCTGCCTATTCTGAAGAAGAAATAGATGATGCAGGCACTCTTCCTACTTCAGATGTGGCCGATGATTTGCAGAAGGATGTCGTGTTTACGAAGGTTCCATCTCTACCGGAACCTGGTAAAGAAAGTGTAGCAGAAGAAAAAAAATATGCTTTATTATTGGTTGAAGACAATGAAGATTTGTTGGGATTGATGGTGAAACTTCTGGGTGTTGAATATATAATCCATACGGCAACCAACGGCAAAGAAGCACTTGATGTATTAAAGGAAGAGGATATTGATCTGATTGTATCTGATGTAATGATGCCGGTAATGGATGGTATTAAGTTATGCAAGAATATAAAAGGTAACTTTGATACTTCCCATATTCCATTGATTCTGCTGACTGCAAAAAAACAGGAAGAAGACAGGGTAAAAGCATATGAGTCGGGTGCAGATGCATTCATAACGAAACCGTTTAATCTAAGTGTACTTCATGCACGTATCAGTAATCTATTGAAATCTCGCGAACGGGTTATGAAAGACTTTAAGAAACAACTGGTATTTGAAGCAAAAGAATTGAACTATACCAGTATGGATGAAGATTTTCTGCAACGTGCCATTGATTGTGTGAATCGTCATTTGGATGATCCGGAATTTGACCAGACACGTTTTCTGGAAGAGATGCATACTACTAAATCCACCTTCTTCCGTAAATTGAAGTCCTTGACAGGACTGACCTATGTTTCATTTATCCGAAATATTCGTATGAAGGCGGCCTGCCGTATTATGGAAGAGAAAAAATATATCCGTATTTCCGAATTGGCATATGCAGTTGGCTACAATGACCCGCGTTATTTCAGCAGTACCTTTAAGAAGGAAATAGGTATGCAGCCTTCCGAGTATATGGAACGTTTCACTTCTGGCGGAACCATTGAAGGAGAATAAATTCACTGTTAATCTTTTTGCATTAAGCCTGATATGTTGAAGAATGTTTCAACTTATGTAGGCTTTTGTCTCATGCACCAAATACAAACATGTTTGGAACATTCGTAAGCCCTTTACTCTTTGAATGTCCATAGATTTGCGATGTGGTTTTAGAACTAAGCATGCAGTTCTATCATCCATATTGCGTGTTAAATTATTTTTTTAATCTTAAAATTCATACGATGGAAAAACAAAAGATTTCCTCGAGGGCAGGATTGAGTAAGGTGCTTTCTACCTTAATAATCTGTATGGCTCTTATGATGAACGTCTCGTATCTGAGCGCTCAGAATTCTCAAGTTACGGTAACCGGTACAGTAGAGGACCCGTTAGGACCTGTAATTGGTGCCAGTGTGGTTGAAAAAGGTGTGCCTTCCAATGGATGCATTACCGATATTAATGGTAATTTCTCTCTGAAAGCGAATCCGAATGCTACACTGATAATCAGTTTTGTAGGTTACAAAACGGTAGAAATCCCTTTGAAGGGACAAAGAACAGTGAAAGTGGCGCTACAGGAAGACAGTGAAATGTTGGATGAAGTAGTAGTAGTAGGTTATGGTACGATGCGTAAGAAAGACCTTACAGGATCGGTCGTACAGATTAATCCCAGTAAAATAGCCGACTCAAATCCGGGGTCTGTACAAGACGTATTGCGTGGTACTCCGGGCTTGCAGATTGGTTACGATGCTTCTGCCAAAGGTAGCGATGCTTCCATACAGTTGCGTGGTAAGAACTCACTGGGTACTGATGCTAAGCCGATGATTGTATTAGACGGCATGGCTTTCTACGGTGAACTCTCAGAAATCAATCCGGACGATATTGGTCAGATTGATGTATTGAAAGATGCTTCTTCTGCTGCTATCTACGGTGCCAAAGCTGCTGCCGGTGTCATCATCATCACTACTAAGAAAGGTAAATTAGGGAAGCCCATTATCAACGTAAGTGCTAACTTGGCTGTCAATAAGAAGTCGGCTTATCGTGACTATTACAATGCTTCCGGTTACCTGCGTTACCGTCAAGACTGGTATAAGATGGTGAATACTTATGGACAGGGCGAGGATGGGCTTTATGGTTATTACAATGTGATGGCAAGTAACAATACTGTCGCTTATCCACAAGGTTACTATGATAATCCTACAAACATGACAGCTGCAGAGCAAGATGCCTGGGCTTCTGCTTCCGGTGCGAGTGGTTTTGGACCTTCCGATGGTGAATCTATGCTTAGCCTGTTTGCCCGCCGTCTGACGTTGGACGTTTCTCCGCTGGTATATAATAATTTCTTGGCCGGTAACACTTTTGACTGGTACGACTCTACTTTCCGCACTGGTATAAACCAAGATTATAACGCCAGCATTTCGGGGGCTACTGATAAAATCAACTACTATTTGTCAGTGGGTTACATGGACAATGAAGGTGCCGTGCAAGGTAATGAATATCATGCATTCCGTTCGAACATGAAGATTAACGCCAAGATTACCGATTGGTTGGAGATTGGTGCGAATGTGAATTTTCAAGACCGTTCTGACGGTGATATCCAGGTATCATTGGGTAGCAACTATTGGGATGCCAACATGTTGCGTAATTCTCCTTATGCTTCTATGTATGATGAAAATGGTGGTTATGAGCAATATCCGATGTCGGGTGCGGCTACGAATGGTGGTTACAATTACTATTTTGACCGTCAGTACTATGATTTGGAGAAAGGCTATACTGTTCTGAACACTATTTTCAATGCTAAGGTTACATTACCTTTGGGGTTCACTTATCAGTTTAATATTGCTCCGCGTTACCAGTGGTTCTACGACCGTTATTTCATGTCGGCCGACTTGCCCGATGCTTCGGCATCCAGCCGTGGTGTGAACCGTGAATGGTCCAAGAATTTCGATTGGAACTTGAATAATACCATTACTTGGGACCGTACTTTTGCTGATACCCACCACTTTACAGTGACATTGGTGCAAGAAGCTGAAGAACATCGCACTTGGAACGACAAAATCAATGCCCGTAACATCACACCAAGTGATGCGCTTGGTTTCCACTATACAGGTGGTGCCAATAAGGAGCAGAGCTCTTTCTCTACCAACGATACGCACTACACAGCGGCTTCTTACCTGGGGCGTTTGTTCTATAGTTACAATGACCGCTACATGTTTACCGGTACATTCCGTCGCGATGGTTATGCAGGCTTCGGAGCCAAGAATCCATGGGGTAACTTTGGTTCGGTAGGTTTAGGTTGGACCGTTTCGAATGAGAAATTCATGAAAGGCACTCAGGAATGGCTGGATATGCTTAAACTGCGTGCATCTTGGGGTACCAATGGTAACCGTGACTTTGGTGACGTATACAAAACATTGGCTAATCTGAATTTGGGTGGCACTGGTATGGTTTATGTCAACAATGGTACTTCAACAGTGATTAATCCTTTGTATATGGACCGTTTGGCTGCTCCCAACCTTCAATGGGAAAAGACGAAATCTTGGAATATCGGAGTGGATTTCTCTGTATTGGGTGACCGCTTAACCGGTACGGTGGAGTACTATTTCAAGAAGACTACTGACATGATTATGGGACAGCGCCTGCCAAGTTTCTCAGGTTTCAGCAGCATCACAGCCAATTTGGGTGAAGTACAGAATAAAGGTTTTGAAATATCCTTAAACTCTACTAACATCGAAACTAAAGACTTTACATGGAATACTTCCGCCGGTTTTTCTATCAACAAGAATCGTATCAATCATATCTATTACGACTATGACGAAAACGGCGTAGAGCGTGACGATACTTCGAACGGTTGGTACATCGGACAGCCTATGGGTACCATCTGGTATTATGAAACTGACGGTGTTTGGCAGAACAATCCCGAGGATATTGCTGCTGCTGCTTTGGTAGGGCAGAAGCCGGGTGATCCGAAAGTAGTGAATCGCTATACGGAAGACGACAAAATTCTGGAAGATGGTACTCGCGTGCCGGTTTACAATGATAACGATAAAACTTATCTTGGAACTACGGCTCCCCCCATTTACTGGAATATACGCAATGAATTCACTCTGTGGAAGGATTTGACATTTTCATTCTCGCTCTATTCTTATATGGGACATAAGAGTACAAACGGTTATTGGTTGAATCAGGACAACGGTGGTTCACAAGTACTTAACGGTTTCAATATGCCCGAGAAAGAATATTGGACGCCCGATAATCCAACTAACGACTATTGCCGCCTGAATGCTGCAGGTCCTAATACAGGTTTGGCTGGCGGCGTGGACAAACTTTACAACCGCAATTTTGTCCGTTTGGATGACATAACCGTTGGCTATACGTTGCCTAAGAAGTGGACAAAAAAATATATGATTGATAAGATTCGTGTGACCGCAAGTGTCAAGAATGTTTGCACTATTTCCGGTTGGGAATATGGTGACCCCGAAACAGGAGGCCTGGCTACTCGTGCCTTTAACTTTGGTTTGAATATAACACTCTAATAACTGAAAGACAATATGAAGAAGATGAATAAATTAGTAAGGGGATGCATGGTTTTAGCTTCAGCAGCCATGTTGGCAAGTTGTTCGGACAGCTTTCTGGAACAAGATCCTTTGTCATTCTATAACCCCGGAAATACTTATACTACGGAATCCGGTTTGCGTTCGGCAATGGCTATGTGCGACCTGGGACTTAAGGAAATGTTGATGGATGGTAATGGTAACGTGCTTCCGATAGCTTCGGTCTATTTTATGACTGATATAGGCTTGTATGCAAAGACTGATGCAGGCTTTTTCATGGATGATTTTGCCAATAAGATAACGCCAACTGATGGTATGAAGGGTGGTGGTGACGAGAATGCCATGAGTCGTTTTTGGGATCGTGGTTGGACCAGTATCAAATTTGCCAATACTGTACTTTCGTATGTAGACCAGGTGCAGGGGTTGGATGAAAAGGTTCGTAACGAGTACAAGGGACGCGCATACTTCCACCGCGCTTATGGTTATTATCATCAGGCATTGTTGTTCGGTGACATTCCTTTGGTGACGAAAATCATAGAGGTGCCCAAACAAAACTATAAGTCTACAAGTAAAGAAGCTATCTTCCAGATGTTGGTACACGATTTGGAATTTGCTGTTCAAAATGTGCCGGCTCAAAAAGATATGCCCTATATGGGTACGGTGAATCAGGAAGCTTGTATGCAACTGCTTATCAAATGCTATCTTGTAACGGGTGAATATAAGAAAGCAGAAGATATGGCTACCGATTTGATTAATAACCATGGCCTGAGGTTGATGGACGCTCCGTTCGGTTCGTTTGTTACGGGTAATAATATGACTTTGCCTGTGGAACGCAATGTGGTTTGGGACCTACATCGTGGGGAGAACGTATCTATTCCTGATAACAAGGAAACCATTATGCCGATCTTGAACTTTCATAGCCAAAGCTGGATAAACTATCCGCTAATGCGTGCCATGTGTGTACACTGGTCTAATAGTGTCATCATGGATCCACATAAGTTAAGTGCACCTACATACAATTATGCACGCACTGACAGTAGGTATAACGAAGAATTGGACTGGGTACGTGCCTTGGGACGTGGTATTGGTTGTTTCCGTACTTCCCGACACTATAACAAGACCATTTGGCGCTATGACGGTGAGGAGGATACGCAAGACTTGCGCCACAACCGTGCTGTGGGTAACTGGGTAGAAATGGAAGACATCAAGTATAATAATCCGTCCTCAGCATTCTATGGCCAGAACATGATGCTCTATGCACCGGAGGATTGGACAAGCGAAGATGGTAAAACAGAAGTTAAAAAGGGCGATTTGCTTTGTCTCGACACGATTCGTAGCTGGTATCCTACGCCTATATATAAGGTTTACATTAAGGATGCTGCCGCTGAAGAAAACAATAATGCTAATCAGTTTAACGGAGCTACGAAAGGTAACTCTTGCTCAAACGGTGACCTGTATTTATTCCGTCTTGCTGAAACTTATCTGCTTCGTGCAGAAGCTAAATTCTACCAAGGCAATACAAGCGGTGCAGCCGAGGATGTAAACGCAGTTCGTCGCCGTGCCAATGCTAAGAAGATGTTTACTACGGTTACCATTGGCGATATCACAGACGAACGTGCCCGTGAGCTTTATCTGGAAGAATGGCGTCAGCCTGAATTGACTCGTATCTCATGGTGTTTGGCCCGTAGTGGTCAACCTGATGAATGGGGTGAGACGTATGACTTGTCTACATGGGATAAACAGACCGGTACGGATTTGAATGGTGGTAGTTATTGGTACAAGCGTTGCACACGTTACAGTCTCTTCAATAATGGTCCGATATTCTCAGGTAAACAATTTAATTATCAGGTTGATAAACGTAACCTTTTCTGGCCTGTGCCCAACTCGGCTATCACAGCTAATATTGGTGCCACACTTCGTCAGAACTACGGATATGACGGCTATGATGCTTCAGTAGAGATGTTTACCAACTGGGAAGAAGCAATTGCCGATGAGGATAAGACCAATTAATAGTAATTCTTAGTTTTTGATAGGTTTTTGTTCTTAATAAGGCGAGGCAAACCTTTCCTCGTGAAAGGTTCGTCTCGCCTTCCTTTTTTAATATGGTATAAAGATATGAGTAAATATTTGAAAAGAATAGGGCATTTATTGTTTCTATGTATCCTGTTTCAGACGTCTTTGTGGGGGCAAACTAATTCAATAGGCAGAAAAGATATTGTCTCCTGTGAAGTTTGGAAAGATACGGATGGAAATGTAATCAATGCCCATGGCGGTGGTATTCTCTTTAATAATGGGAGATATTACTGGTATGGAGAACATCGGCCTTCTTCTGGTTTTACAACTCAAGTAGGAGTAACATGTTACTCATCTGCGGATTTACGTAACTGGAAGTATGAAGGTGTGGCTTTAGCTGTATCTGATGAAGTTGGAAGTGATATAGAAAAAGGTTGTATCATTGAACGGCCCAAAGTGATATATAATCAGAAAACAGGGAAGTTTGTCATGTGGTTCCATCTGGAACTTAAAGGAAAGGGATACGGACCTTCCCGTGCAGGGGTAGCGGTGAGCGAGACTCCGGCAGGGCCTTATAGGTTTGTCCGTTCGGGACGTGTAAATCCTGGCATCTATCCGCTGAATATGACCCGGGAGGAGCGGCAACTCACTTGGAATCCGGAAACCTATGAGTGGTGGACACCGAAATGGCGTGAAGCTGTCGATAAAGGAATGTTTGTGAAGCGCGACCTGGAAGGCGGACAGATGTCGCGCGATATGACCTTATTTGTGGATGATGATGGTAAGGCTTATCATATTTATTCCTCGGAAGAGAATCTGACACTTCACATTGCGGAATTGGCTGATGATTATCTGAGCCACACCGGAAAGTATATCCGTATATTTCCCGGGGGACATAATGAAGCACCGGCCCTGTTCAAAAAGGATGGGACTTATTGGATGATAGCTTCGGGGTGTACAGGCTGGAAATCGAATGAAGCACGGTTGATGACTGCTTCTTCTATTTTAGGGAAATGGTCTCAATTGTCCAATCCATGTGTGGGCGAAGACGCGAAAATCACTTTTGGCGGACAAAGTACTTATGTGCTGCCGTTGGCAGGCAGCGGATATATATTTATGGCAGATATGTGGCGTCCGGAGAGCTTGCAAGATTCGCGCTATATCTGGCTACCTATTCACTTTGATGAGAAAGGGATTCCGTATATTGAATGGGTTAGTAAGTGGTAAACTACACCAATTGAGGTGAAAATCTATCTTTTATAGTGGAATTGACTGATAATTTACCCCTATTTGAAATATTTATGGTGGTTAGGTTCGCCATAAAAGGGATATATTTGCAACGATGAAAAACAACTTATATAGAATATCATGAAAACAAAACAATATTTGTGGCTACTGTTGACCGTAGCATTACTAATTCCCATCCAAGTTTCGGCAAAGAAGAAACCGGAAAAGGTGAAGACGGACCGTGAACTATGGACGGGAGTCCTGTACCAGATGGCTGCACCTGTACTAAGCAGTATGAGCGAAGGACGGTTGCAGGAGGATATGTTGGTAGAACTAAGTCCCACTTGGGACGGACGGGACAAAAGGGTGACATATATGGAATGCTTCGGACGGTTGATGGCAGGTCTGGCACCTTGGTTGTCACTTCCGGATGATGATACGGCAGAGGGTAGGCAACGCAAGCAATTGCGTGAGTGGGCTTTGAAAAGCTATGCCCAGTCTGTAGACCCTCAAAGTAAAGATTATCTGTTATGGAGAAAAGAAGGTCAGCCCTTGGTGGATGCTGCATACATAGCAGAAAGCTTTTTGCGCGGATATGATGCATTGTGGGTGCCACTGGATGAACAGACTAAACAACGTTACATCGCTGAGTTCCAACAATTGCGCCGTGTAGACCCTCCTTATACCAACTGGCTGTTGTTCTCCTCTACTGTGGAATGCTTCCTGAAAAAAGCGGGTGCACAGACTGACCATTACCGCGTTACTTCCGCCTTGCGCAAGGTAGATGAATGGTATGTAGGCGATGGTTGGTACAGCGACGGAGAAGACTTTGCTTTCGATTATTACAACAGTTTCGTGCTCCATCCGATGTATGTGGAATGTCTTGAAGTGATGACGAATGCCGGAAAGAATAAGATTTGGAATGTACCGGGCGGCGACTTCCCGAAAGCAGTGAAGCGCATGCAACGTTTTGGCATCATTTTAGAGCGTTTCGTTTCTCCCGAAGGGACATTCCCTATATTCGGACGCTCTATTACTTATCGTACAGGTGTTTTGCAACCGCTCGCCCTGTTGTCATTGCGTGGCTGGCTTCCTAAGGAATTGCCTGCCGGACAGGTACGTGCAGCCATGACAGCCATTATTCAGCGTATGTTTGGCGACAATCGGAACTTCAATGGGAAGGGCTACCTGACTTTAGGTTTCAATGGTTCACAACCCAATATTTCAGATTGGTATACCAATAACGGTAGCCTCTATCTGGCTTCACTGGCCTTTCTGCCTTTGGGCTTGCCTGCCGACGACCCTTTCTGGATGGATGCCCCGCAGCCGTGGACATCAAAGAAAGCGTGGGGTGGGGAAGACTTTCCGAAAGACCACGCTTATCACGATTGAAACACTGAGCAGGCCATTCATACTTAAATACAAGGTATCATGAAAAATCAAGCTATTATGAACAGATACATTCTCTCTTTCTTTCTGGTTCTCTCAACAACTTTCGCACTTCGGGCACAGCAAACCCGGCTTGTGGAAGTGGGTAAAGGATATAGCCAGACGTCAGTCAATACTACCGTATTCAGGAACAACTCGCTTGTGACACAAGGGGATGAACAATATATCTCTTACTATGACAGCGATGGCTATCTGGTGTTGGGCAAGCGGAAACTGGATTCTGACGAGTGGACACTGAACCGGACACAATACAAGGGAAATGTAAAAGACGCCCATAATATCATCAGTATGATGCTGGATGGAGATGGCTATTTGCATGTATCGTTCGACCATCACGGACATAAATTGAACTATTGCCGCAGCACCGCCCCGCATGCGCTGGAACTCGGAGACAAAGAATCCATGACCGGCATAGATGAGGGAAATGTGACCTATCCGGAGTTTTATCCGCTGAATGGGGGAGATTTGCTTTATGTATATCGTTCCGGTTCCTCCGGGCGGGGTAATCTGGTCATGAACCGTTATTCCGTAAAAGAGAAGAAATGGCACCGGGTGCAAGATGTACTGATTGACGGTGAAGATAAACGGAATGCTTACTGGCAACTTTATGTGGACGAGCAGGGTACCATTCACCTATCCTGGGTGTGGCGTGAAACGTGGCATGTGGAAACCAACCATGACCTTTGCTATGCCCGTTCTTTTGACAATGGCGTGACGTGGTATAAGGCGAACGGCAAGAAATATGACTTGCCTATCCGCTACAATAATGCAGAATATGCCTGCCGCATTCCGCAAAATTCGGAATTAATCAATCAGACCAGTATGAGCGCTGATGCAAGCGGCAATCCTTATATTGCCACTTACTGGCGCAGTCCCGATAGTGAAGTACCCCAATACCGTATCGTATGGCATGACGGAGAGACGTGGCATAACCGTCAGGTTTCGGATCGTCATACTCCTTTCTCTCTGAAAGGCGGTGGCACTAAGATGATTCCCATTGCCCGTCCGCGTATTGTGGTGGAAGGCGGAGAAATCTTCTACATCTTCCGTGACGAGGAACGGGGAAGCCGGGTATCGATGGCACATGCCGCCGCTGTAGGTACAGGCGAATGGAGTTTTACTGACCTGACAGACTTTCCGGTAGATGCCTGGGAGCCGTCGCATGATACGGAGCTTTGGAAGCAAAAACGCCGTCTCCATCTCTTTGTGCAACACACAAAGCAAGGTGACGGAGAAAAAATGGTTGCTTTTGAGCCCCAACCTATATATGTGCTGGAAGTGGACAGTTTGCATTAATGTAATTATTATTTGTAGTCATGGCAGGCTTTTCCGTACCACCGCTGAGAATGCCTTTTGAGAGGGGGTACAATGAGGTACCGACTGAATAGGGTTAAGTATACGAGTGAACCTAATTCAGTATACGACTGAATTAGGTTCACTCCGGGAGTCAATTTACGAAGGTCTTTGGCAGACCGGAGTTTTGTCGTTTTTTATGAATGAAAGTGAATAATATAGTAACTATAGTAAAGAGAAAAATTGTATGAAAACGTTTTTTGGGAATATAATACTTTTAGCTTTTTGCCTGAGCGGGCTGTCGGCTTGCACCGCTCCGCAAGATGAGGCTAAAGAAGTAGTGGATATAATTTATAAAGTGAATAACTATTGGCAGGAGCAGAACCCGAAGCATGGGCGTTCCTTTTGGGATAATGCCGCCTACCATACAGGCAATATGGAAGCATTCTTCCTCACCGGAGACACAGCTTTCATGAACTACTCCAAAGCCTGGGCAGAGCACAATGAATGGAAGGGTGCCAAGTCGGACGATAAAGCCGAATGGAAATACAGCTATGGAGAAAGTAATGACTATGTACTTTTTGGCGATTACCAGACTTGCTTCCAGACTTATGCCGACTTGTATAACTTGGAGCCGGACTCGCAGAAGATAGCCCGCGCCCGTGAAGTGATGGAGTATCAGATGAGTACCGATAAGAATGATTATTGGTGGTGGGCCGACGGTCTTTATATGGTGATGCCCGTGATGACTAAATTATATAAGATAACAAACAACCCGCTTTATCTGGAAAAACTGCATGAATATTGGGCATTTGCCGACAGTCTGATGTACGACTCCGAAGATGCCCTTTACTACCGGGATGGAAAATACATCTATCCTAAGCATAAGAGTGCGAATGGTAAGAAAGATTTTTGGGCCCGCGGAGACGGCTGGGTGCTTGCGGCGTTGGCTAAAGTCCTGAAGGATTTGCCCGAAAACAACGAATACCGCCAGGAATACATCAACCGTTACCAGGCCATGGCAAAAGCAGTAGCCGCCTGCCAGCAACCGGAAGGATATTGGACACGCAGTTTGCTCGATCCCGAGCATGCGCCGGGACCTGAGACCAGTGGCACAGCCTTCTTTACCTATGGCCTGTTGTGGGGCATGAACAATGGCTATCTGGATAAGGCCACTTATCAACCGGTAGTGGATAAAGCTTGGAAATATCTGACGACTGTTGCTTTGCAACCGGATGGCCGCATCGGTTATGTGCAACCTATTGGAGAAAAGGCAATTCCGGGACAAGTGGTAGATGCCAATTCAACTGCCAATTTTGGAGTGGGAGCATTTCTGCTGGCCGCTTGTGAGATGGTACGTTTTTTGAATTTACATTGATTAGATAGGTTTTATGGGCGTATATGTTGTGTAACATATGCGCCTTATTTGTAGAATATTCAATGAAGTGTTATTTTTACACTTTCTAAGTGCTTTAATATAAAATAATTATGGTAAATCAGAAAAGTATTTTATTGCGAATGAGAGTTATGGCAATAGCTTTATTATTGTCTGTGCTCCCGGCTTTTTCTCAGCAAGAGCCTCTTCCAGAGAAGGATTATGTAGCTTATTTATTCACTTATTTTACGGGAAATCATATCAGCCAGGAAGCTGTATGCTATGCTGTGAGTATGGATGGATATGCATATTGGGCATTGAATGATGGTAAACCTGTCATCGACTCCAAAGTTATCAGTTCAACCGGCGGCGTACGCGATCCGCATATCCTTAGAGGACAGGATGGGAAAACATTCTATATGGTGGTGACGGATATGGTGTCCGATAATGGTTGGGATTCAAACCGGGCAATGGTACTGTTGAAATCTGATGATCTCGTAAATTGGAAGCACTCTATCATTAACATGCAGAAACGCTACCCCGGACAGGAAAAACTGAAAAGGGTATGGGCACCGCAAACCGTTTTTGATCCGGAAGCCGGAAAGTATATGGTTTACTGGTCTATGAAGTACGGTGATGGCGCCGATGTGATTTACTATGCTTATGCCAATGAAGACTTTACCGACCTGGAAGGCGAACCCAAGCCCTTGTTTATTCCGGAGAATAAAAAGTCATGTATCGATGGAGACATCGTATATAAAGATGGTATATACCATCTGTTCTATAAGACCGAAGGACACGGAAATGGTATTAAAGTAGCTACCACCTGTTCTTTGACCTCCGGTCAGTGGGAAGAAGAACCTGACTACAAGCAACAGACCACAGATGCTGTGGAGGGGGCAGGTACGTTTAAGCTGATTAATCAGGACAAGTATATATTGATGTATGATGTATATACGAAAGGCAGATACCAGTTTACGGAAACCACCGACCTGAAGAACTTCAAAGTCATAGACAGCGAGGTGAAGATGAACTTCCACCCCCGCCATGGAACGATTATTCCCATTACCCGTGATGAATTGATACGTATCACTGATAAATGGGGTAAACCTGCTGAGCTGGGTGCATTGCCCAACAACCCTGTATTGCCGGGCTTTCATGCCGACCCCGAAATTCTGTATTCACAAAAGACAAAGAAATATTATATCTATTCTACTACCGACGGGCAACCCGGTTGGGGAGGATGGTACTTTACGGTTTTCTCCTCGGATGATTTAAAGAACTGGAAGTACGAAGGTGTTATGCTTGACTTGAAATCCGACCAAGTACCTTGGGCAAACGGTAATGCATGGGCACCGTGCATCGAAGAAAAGCTGATAAAAGGAGAATATAAGTACTTCTTCTATTATAGTGGCAATCCTGTTAAGGAAGGCGGAAAACAGATTGGAGTAGCCGTGGCAGATTCTCCTACCGGACCGTTTACAGATTTGGGTTATCCCATTATAACAGAATCTCCCGTAGGCCGTGGCCAGCAGATTGATGTGGATGTCTTCACTGACCCTGTTTCAGGCAAGTCATACCTGTATTGGGGCAATGGCTATATGGCTGGTGCGGAATTGAATAAAGACATGGTTTCCATCAAGAAGAAAACCCTCACGGTGATGACTCCCGAAGGAGGTACTTTGCAGGACTATGCTTTCCGTGAAGCGCCTTACGTGTTCTATCGTAATGGACTCTATTATTTTATGTGGTCGGTGGATGACACCGGTTCACCTAATTATCATGTGGCATACGGCACATCTAAATCGCCGCTTGGTCCGATTGAAGTAGCCAAAGATCCCATCGCATTGATTCAGAACCCGGAGAAAGAAATTTATGGTCCTGCACATAATTCAGTACTACAAATTCCGGGTACAGATGAGTGGTATATCGTTTATCATCGTATTAATAAGAACTATCTGAAGGATAGTCCGGGTACGCATCGGGAAGTATGTATTGACCGCATGGAATTCAATGAAGACGGAACGATTAAACGAGTAATTCCTACCCTTTAGATAATACTGACTATTTAAATACCTGAGAAACATTTTTAAACATGAAAAACAGACTGAAAGGATTAGCCTTTTTATGTGTGGCGGTCACATTACCGCTGGCTGCACAAGATGTAACCGTCAGTGGACCTGACGGTAAACTGCAATTAACCGTTTCGTGTCCGGAAGGGGGAGAAGCTGCGTATTCTCTCACTTATAACGGCAAGCAAATGCTCGAATCGTCTCCCCTGGGATTGCAAACCAATGTAGGAGACTTTGCGAAAGCAATGAAACTGACCGGACACAAAGAGAGAAAGATTGATACCGTTTATACCCAGACGCGTATCAAGACTTCACGCATACACTACCGTGCCAATGAATTGGTATGTGCCTTTACCAATGCAAAAGGGCAAAAGATGGACGTGACATTCCGTGTGAGTGACAATGATGTGGCTTTCCGCTATACATTGCCTAAACAAGGCGAACGGGGAAGTGTCATTGTAGACAATGAAAAGACCGGTTTCCGCTTCCCGGCGCAAACCACTACTTTTCTTACTCCACAGAGTGATGCCATGATAGGCTGGAAACGTACCAAACCCAGTTATGAAGAAGAATATAAAGCGGATGCCCCGATGGATGTGCGTTCGCAATACGGACATGGATATACCTTCCCTTGTCTTTACCGTGTGGGTGAAGACGGATGGGTGCTCATCAGCGAGACGGGAGTCGATAGCCATTATTGCGGTTCGCGCTTGAGCGATGTTGCCGAAGGCAATCTATATACAGTAGCTTTTCCCATGGTTGAAGAAAATAATGGTAACGGAACAGTGGCTCCGGCTTTTTCTTTGCCGGGTTCTACCCCGTGGCGCACGATTACTGTAGGCGAAACACTGAAACCTATTGTAGAAACCACCGTGATTTGGGACGTCGTAGAACCATTGTATGAAACGGAACATGACTATCGGATGGGACGTGGCACATGGAGCTGGATTCTCTGGCAGGACGGAAGCATCAACTATGACGACCAGGTGCGTTACGTCGATTTGGCTGCGGCTATGGGATATGAGTATGTGCTGATAGATAACTGGTGGAATACGAATATTGGCCATAAGCGTATGGAGTCATTTATTGATTATGCACAAGGCAAAGGGGTTGATGTATTCCTGTGGTACAGCTCCAGTGGTTACTGGAATGATATAGAACAAGGTCCTACTAACCTGATGGACAACCCCATTGCGCGCAAGCGTGAAATGAAGTGGTTGCAGGAACAAGGCGTCAAAGGTATCAAGGTAGACTTCTTTGGTGGAGACAAGCAGGAAACAATGCGCTTGTACGAAGCTATCCTGAGTGATGCTGACGACCATGGTTTGATGGTTATCTTCCACGGTTGCACAGTGCCGAGAGGATGGGAACGTATGTATCCTAATTATGTGGGCAGCGAGGCAGTCCTGGCTTCCGAGAATTTGATTTTCAACCAGCATTTCTGTGATGAAGAGGCTTTCAATGCTTGTCTGCATCCGTTTATCCGCAATACGGTGGGTTGTATGGAGTTTGGCGGCACCTTCCTGAACAAACGCCTGAACCGTGGCAATAATGGTGGAACCACACGCCGAACTACCGATGTATTCCAGTTGGCTACTGCCGTACTGTTCCAGAATCCTATTCAGAACTATGCTTTAGCTCCCAATAATCTGACAGATGCCCCGCAGGTTTGCCTTGACTTTATGAAGCAAGTGCCGACCACATGGGATGAGACTCGTTTCGTTGACGGTTATCCCGGAAAGTATGCAGTGATTGCCCGTCGTCATGGCCAGCAATGGTATGTAGCGGCAGTGAATGGTACAAAGGAAGTGTTGAAGCTGAAACTCGAACTTCCCATGTTGGTAGGACAAACCGTTTCTCTCTATAATGACGACAAACTGTTGCAACCCGGGCTGCAATCGGTGAAGCTGAAAGCGGACGGCAAATTGCAACTGACCCTTCAACCGGAAGGTGGCGCAGTGCTGACCCGTGAGTGGAAGACGGATGAAAAGGAAATGGGGGCCTATCTGTTTACTTATTTTAAAGATGATACGCACAGCCTGTACTTTGCCGTAAGTGACGACGGATATACTTTTACGGATGTGAATAACGGTCAGCCTATCATTGCCGGTGATACGATTGCCGAACAGAAGGGAATTCGTGACCCGCACATCTACCGTGCTCCGGATGGTACATTCTATATAGCAATGACTGATTTACACATCTTTGCTCAAAAGAAAGGATTACGTAATACGGAGTGGGAGAGAGACGGTGCAAAATACGGATGGGGTAACAACCGCGGGTTGGTACTGATGAAATCGAAGGATTTAATTAACTGGACGCACCATGTAGTCCGCATAGACAAATCCTTCCCGGGGTATGATGAAATCGGTTGTGCCTGGGCACCCGAACTGGTTTATGACGAACATGCAGGTAGAATCATGGTGTACTTCACCATGCGCATGGGCAATGCACGGAATATGCTCTATTATGCTTATGCAAACGAAGACTTTGACGGCTTGGAGACAGAACCGCGCCTGTTGTTCCAGTATCCTGATGCTACGAAATCAGCCATTGATGCGGATATCACCAAAGTAGGTGACAAGTATCATATGTTTTATGTAGCTCACGATGGAACTCCTGGCATCAAGCAGGCGGTTTCTAAACATATAAATCGTGGTTATACCTATCTGCCGGAGTGGATTGATCCGGAACCGGGTGCTTGCGAAGCACCCAATATGTGGAAACGCATCGGCGAGGACAAATGGGTAGTGATGTATGACATTTATAGTATCAATCCTCATAACTTTGGTTTCAGTGAGACTGCTGATTTTGTGAACTTCACACATTTGGGACACTTCAATGAGGGAGTGATGAAAGCCACTAGCTTTACGTCTCCCAAGCATGGGGCGGTGATTCATATTACTAAGAAAGAGGCTGATAGACTGAGAAAATACTGGAAAAACAAATAAATCGATAAATACTAATACCATGAACAAATTGATGAAGTTTTTAAGTTTGTGTCTGCTGCTATCCTTTGTGTTGCCTGTGCAGGCAAAGGTAGATGCTGTGATGAACGAACCTGACCAAGTTTACCTCTTCTCGTACTCCAACCATGACGGCAGAAGCGGTCTGAAGTTTGCCTGGAGCCCCGATGGAGAGAAATGGTTCAGCGTGGCAGATGGTTTTGCTTATGTAAACTCTGACTTCGGCCCGTGGGGACGTGCGAAAACAATGTTTAAACCCCACCTGACGCAAACCCGTGCCGACGGCAAATGGCATTGTATCTGGGCAGCCACCAATACGGGTGAAGCGCTTGCCTATGTAACTTCGCCTGATTTGCAGAAGTGGGAAGCACAGAAGTATTTCTCTCCGGCAGAGCGTAGTAAGTACGAGCCGAAAGATGTATTCCCCACTACCGAAAAGAAAGTAGTGATAAACGGGCAGGAACAGGAAGGCTGGATGCAGGAAGTACCTTATTCTACGGTTCAGGGTATCATCCGCTATGCTGAAGCCAAGAAATATCGTCAGTCATTGAATGCCGAACGTACAGAACAAGATCCAGTTCGTTTTGTAAACCTGAAACCGGTAGATGCTACTATCCGGGTGAAAGCTGATGAAGCCAAGAATATCAGTAACCATCTGATTGGTATTTTCTTTGAGGACATCAACTATGCGGCAGACGGTGGTTTATACGCTGAGTTGATACAGAACCGTGACTTTGAATATGCTCCTACTGACCGTGGTAACGATCAGAATTGGAACAGTACACATTCCTGGAGTGTTCAGGGAGAGAATGGAAAATTGAGCATCGCAACGGAGAATCCGATACATCCCAATAATTCCCATTATGCAGTGTTCGAAGTGAACATGCCTGCTGAAGTATCGCTGGTGAATTCGGGTTTCGATGGTATTGCCGTGAAGAAAGAAGAGAAGTACGATTTCTCTTTCTTCTCAAAAATGCTGGTAGGAAAAGGCGGAAAGGTGAAAGTTGCTTTGCAGACGAAAGACGGTAAAGAAGTGGCAATGGCTGTACTCTCCGTTACCTCTAAAGAATGGAAGAAACAGCGCGCTGTGCTGACAGCATACCAGGATGCCACGGATGCCGTACTGACTATTACTCCTCTTGTTTGGAAGGGTACTCAACAATTGGCGTTGGACATGGTCTCCCTCTTCCCGCAAAAGACTTTCAAAGGTCGTAAGAACGGACTTCGTGCCGATCTGGCACAAACGCTTGCCGACCTGCATCCCCGTTTCGTACGTTTCCCCGGTGGATGTGTGGCTCATGGAGATGGTATCGACAATATTTACGATTGGAAAGGTTCTATCGGTCCGTTGGAAGCCCGTAAGCCTCTGCGTAACCTTTGGGGCTACCATCAAACCCGTGGTCTGGGATACCACGAATACTTCTTGTTCTGTGAAGATATGGGTGCGGAACCCGTACCTGTGCTTGCAGCCGGCGTACCTTGTCAGAACTCTGGTACCTGCGCCCACCATTCTAAAGGTGAACTTACTTGCATGGGACAACAGGGTGGTATTCCGATGGAAGAAATGCCGCAATATATTCAGGATGTTCTCGACCTGATAGAATATGCCAACGGAGATGCTCGCAAGACTGTGTGGGGTAAGAAGCGTGCCGAAGCCGGACATCCGAAGCCGTTCAATCTGAAGTATATCGGTATTGGTAACGAAGACATGATTACGGAAGTATTTGTAGAACGTTTCAAGATGATATTCGATGCTGTCAAGGAGAAATATCCGGAAGTGACAGTGATTGGTACTACAGGCCCGTTCTATGAAGGTACGGATTATGAAGTAGGTTGGGACCTTGCTACCGAGTTGGGTGTACCTATGGTTGACGAACATTATTATGTAGAACCGGGCTGGCTGATTCACAATCAGGATTATTACGACCGTTATGATCGTACAAAGGCGAAAGTATACTTAGGCGAATATGCCGCCCACTTGCCGGGCCGCCCCAATAATGTAGAAACTGCGCTTGCCGAAGCTCTCTATCTGACGGCAGTAGAGCGTAACGGTGATGTGGTAGAAATGACTTCCTATGCTCCTCTGTTGGCTAAAGAAGGCCATACACAATGGAATCCGGACTTGATCTATTTCAATAATACGGAAGTAAAACCCACAGTAGGCTACTATACCCAACAGATGTATGGTCAGAATGCCGGTACCGAATACTTGTCTTCTACGGTAAAACTGAATAATGGCTGGGATGCCGTGAAGAAACGTGTCGGAGTATCAGTTGTGAAAGATGCTAATACCGGAGATTATATTGTGAAGTTAGTGAATATGCTTCCGGTGGAAGTTTCTTCCCAAGTGAAGTTGGACGGAGTTACTTTGGTAAATCCTTCGGCTACGAAAACGATATTGACAGGTGATCCGAAAGACAGAGGAGCTAAACCCGCTTCTTCTGATTTCAAGGTAGAAGGAAATGATTTTTCTTACTCTATGCCTGCTTATTCGTTTACAGTGATACGTATCCATCAGAATATTGAAAAGAAAAAATAAGATATAGTAATGAGAAAGTTAACTGCCCTTTTTGCTTTGTCTCTTGCTTTGAGCATGCAGGCACAACAGCATGTAATGACCGTCGACGTTTCTAAACCGACGGCAAAGATACAACCTGAAATGTATGGCATCTTCTTCGAAGATATCAACTTCGGTGCCGATGGCGGTCTGTATGCCGAATTGGTAAAGAACCGTTCGTTTGAATTTCCACAACCTTTCGTGGGTTGGGTGCCTTTCGGTAATGTAACCGTTCAGGATGCAAATCCTTGTTTTGACCGCAATCCTCACTATGTACGCGTAGTGAACGACGGCCGCCTGTTGCGTGCCGGACTGGATAATGAAGGTTACCGCGGCATCGGTGTGAAGCAAGGCGAAGAATACCGTTTCTCCGTTTATGCCCGCACGCCGGATGCGAAGCCGATGAAGCTCTCCATCGAACTCGTCAACTCCAATGCACAGAATCTGTTGAAGAAAGAAATCGAAGTCAGCGGCAATAACTGGCAAAAGCTGACGGCGGTGCTGAAATCTCCTTTCACAGACGCTCATGCCCGCCTGCGTATCGTCCTCGAAACACAGGGTACGGTAGATATGGATCATATCTCCCTGTTCCCTGTCGATACTTGGAAAGGACGTGAGAATGGTCTGCGTGCCGACCTCGCACAAGCCCTTTATGACCTTAACCCGGGCGTATTCCGTTTCCCCGGTGGTTGTATCATCGAGGGTAACAGTCTTGAAACCCGTTACCAGTGGAAGAATTCCGTAGGTCCTGTTGAAAACCGCCCTCTGAATGAAAACCGCTGGAACTACACCTTCAAACATAAAGCCTTCCCTGACTATTTCCAGACTTTGGGACTTGGTTACTTCGAATACTTCCTGTTGAGCGAAGACCTTGGTGCAGAACCTCTTCCGGTAATCAGCTGCGGGCTCTCCTGCCAGTACGAAAGCAACGAAGTGGTTCCGATGGATGAGCTAGACCCGTACATACAGGACGCACTCGACCTGATTGAATTCGCCAACGGCCCTGTTACTTCCACCTGGGGAAAGGTGCGTGCCGATATGGGACATCCCGAACCCTTCAATCTGAAGATGATCGGTATCGGTAATGAACAGTGGGACAAGGTTTATGTAGAACGCCTCGAAGCTTTCACAAAAGCTATCCGTGCGAAATACCCTGATGTGAAGGTTGTAGGTAGTTCCGGCCCGAGCGCCGGCGGTGATAAATTCGATTATCTCTGGCCCGAAATGAAGCGTATCGGTGTAGACCTGGTGGACGAACACTACTACATGAATCCTGATTGGTTCTTTGGCAATGCGTCACGCTATGACAATTACGACCGTAAAGGTCCGAAGGTTTTCGCCGGAGAATATGCTTCACACGATCATTCCACGAAGAAGGATAACAACTTCCTCGCCGCCCTTTCCGAAGCTGCCTTTATGACGGGGTTGGAACGGAATGCGGATGTTGTTCATCTGGCTACTTATGCGCCGTTGTTTGCTCACGTAGACGCTTGGCAGTGGAATCCGGACCTGATTTGGTTCGATAACCTGCGTATGATGCGCACACCGAACTATTACGTTCAGCAGATGTACGGCATGAATGCCGGTACCGATGTGCTCAGCCTGAAGATGGATGGCAAAGCAGTAGCAGGGCAGGACAGCCTCTATGCAACAGCTGCACTGAATGCACCTACCGGAGAAATCATCCTGAAACTGGTGAATGCAAGTAGTAAACCTGCCGATGTTCAGATTGATTTCAATGGTTTGAAGAAACGTCAGTTGGTTGCCGGTTCCTGCACTTACTTACAGAATGACAATTGGCGCACAGTAAATACGCTGGACCAGGAAGCGATTGTTCCCCGTATACGCCCGGTACAGGTAGAAGGGCAATCTCTGAAACTGAAACTTGAACCACGTTCGTTTGGAGTGTACCGGATGGAATAGTTACAAGCTACAAGCTACGAGCTACAAGTAGCTGCGCTGTCATACCGCATGGCACTTGTAGCTTGTAGCTCGTAACTCGTAGCTGATTGAACTCTATTCCCCCTTTTTTGAACTATTATTCACCCTAAAAAAAGTTCATTCACCCTATCTTTGTAGCGGTATGCAGAAAATATTCTTCGTACCGCTACAAACATACTAATTTTATATCCATGAAGAAACATCTTATTACCGGACTCTTTGCAGCCCTGGCTCTGACTGCAAATGCACAGTCCTTTAAAGAGTGGCTTGATCCGGAAATCAATGCCGTGAACCGTGCTCCCATGCACACTAATTACTTTGCCTATGAATCGGCAGATGCCGCCATGCAAGGCAAGAAAGCCCAATCTACTAATTACATGACTTTGAACGGTACCTGGAAATTCTCCTGGGTACGCAATGCCGACCAGCGTCCTACCGACTTCTGGAAAGTAGGTTTTAATGACAAAGGCTGGAATAATCTGCAAGTTCCCGCTGTATGGGAATTGAACGGTTACGGCGATCCTATTTACGTAAACACCGGTTATGCCTGGCGTAATCAGTTCCAGAACAACCCTCCTGAAGTTCCTACAGAGAACAATCATGTAGGTTCTTACCGTCGTGAAATCATTGTTCCCGCCGACTGGAAAGGGAAAGACATTATCGCTCATTTCGGTTCTGTAACCTCCAACATGTATCTCTGGGTGAATGGCCGTTATGTAGGTTATAGCGAAGACAGCAAGCTTGAAGCCGAATTCGACCTGACTCCTTATTTAAAGCCCGGACAGACGAATCTCATCGCTTTCCAAGTATTCCGTTGGTGTGATGGAACCTACCTGGAAGACCAGGACTTCTTCCGTTACAGTGGTGTGGGACGTGATTGCTACCTCTATGCCCGCAACAAGAAACGCATCCAGGACATCCGTATCACTCCGGATCTGGACGAGGCATACAAAAATGGTTCTCTGCGTGTGACACTTGACCTGAAAGGCGGCGGTAACGTAAATCTGGAATTACTCGATGCTGCCGGCAAGGCAGTAGCTACGGAAACAGCCAAAGGTAGCGGTACCATTCTGATGAATGTGGAAAATCCGCATAAATGGACAGCCGAAACTCCTTACCTCTATACACTGCGTGCCACTTTGCAAGGCAGCAACGAAGTAATCCCCGTAAAGGTAGGCTTCCGTAAGATCGAATTGAAAGGTAACCAGATATTAGTAAACGGCCAGGCCGTTCTCTTCAAAGGTGCCGACCGTCATGAAATAGATCCGGATGGTGGTTATGTCGTATCTCCCGAACGCATGATCCAGGATATCCAGGTCATGAAGAAATTCAATATCAACGCTGTGCGTACCTGTCACTATCCTGATGATAACCTGTGGTACGACCTTTGCGATCAATACGGTTTGTATGTAGTGGCTGAGGCTAATATCGAATCACACGGTATGGGTTATCGTGAAAAGACACTGGCTAAACGCACCGACTATGCCAAGGCTCACATGGAACGTAACCAGCGCAACGTGCAACGCGGCTTCAACCATCCCAGCATTATTTTCTGGTCATTGGGTAACGAAGCCGGCTTCGGACCTAACTTTGAAGCCTGTTACCGTTGGATCAAGAACGAAGATTCCAGTCGTGCCGTACAATACGAACAGGCACATGGAAACGAGTTTACCGACATTGACTGCCCCATGTATGCCGATTACAAGCACATGGAAAGATATGGCCAGCGTACAGATGCCAAGAAGCCTCTTATCCAGTGTGAATATGCCCATGCTATGGGTAACTCACAGGGTGGTTTCAAAGAATATTGGGATCTGATTCGTAAATACCCCAACCTGCAAGGCGGTTTCATCTGGGACTTCGTAGACCAGTCCGTTCGTTGGAAAGGTAAAGACGGTGTGACTATCTACGCTTATGGCGGCGACTTCAACCGTTACGACGGTTCCGACAAGAACTTCTGTGATAATGGTCTGATCAGCCCTGATCGTGTTCCCAATCCGCACATGTACGAAGTGGGTTACTATTATCAGAACATCTGGACAACTCCCGCTGACCTGAAGAACGGCGAAGTGAACGTGTACAACGAAAACTTCTTCCGTGACCTTTCCGCTTACTACCTGGATTGGCAATTGCTTGCTAACGGTAAAGTAATCCGTACCGGTCGTGTAGAAGACCTCAACGTAGCTCCGCAGCAGACTGCCAAAGTGAAATTGAACATCGGCAAAACCTGCGAATGCAAAGAATGGTTGTTGAATGTAACTTATAGCCTGAAGAACCGCGAAGGTTTGCTCCCTGCCGGATATGCCGTAGCCAAAGACCAACTTGTACTGAACCCCTACAAAGCTCCTGCCATGGACCTGAAGAATGTGGAAGTAGTGAATACTCCTACCGTTGCTCCTCAAATCCAGGAAAACGACTGGCGTTATCTGATCATCAACGGTGATAACTTCCGGCTGGAATTCAACAAACATACCGGTTACCTGAATCGCTACAACGTAGCAGGCACGGAATTGATGAACGAAGATGCCGAACTGGCACCTAACTTCTGGCGTGCACCTACGGACAATGATTTCGGTGCAGGTTTGCAACAGAAATTCGCTGCCTGGAAGAACCCGGGTCTGAAGCTGACTTCCTTCAAATGGGAGACAGTAGACAACCAGACAGTGGTACGTGCAGAATACGAAATGAAGAATGTTTCTGCCAAACTGGAGCTCACTTATGTAATCAATAACAAGGGTGCTGTAAAGGTGACTCAGAAGATGACTGCCGATTCGCAGGCTAAGGTATCTCATATGTTCCGTTTCGGCATGCAGATGCAGATGCCTAAGACTTTTGAAACTGTAGAGTACTATGGTCGTGGTCCGGTAGAGAACTACAGTGACCGTAATCATTGCACAGATCTGGGATTGTATCGCCAAAGTGTAGATGAACAATTCTATTCTTATATCCGTCCGCAGGAAACAGGTACGAAGACCGATATTCGCTGGTGGAAGCAACTGAACGATGCCGGACGCGGTTTGCAGATTGTAGCTGATGCTCCGTTCTCTGCATCAGCCCTGCACTATACTATCGAGTCTTTGGACGATGGTTGGGACAAAGATCAGAGCCACTCTCCCGAAGTGAAAGAAGCTAACCTGACAAATCTCTGCATCGACAAGGCTCAGATGGGCTTAGGATGTGTGAACAGTTGGGGCGCATGGCCGTTACCACAGTATCAGTTGCCTTATGGCGACTATGAATTTACGTTCATTCTTACTCCGGTACAGCACGGAATAGAAATTGAATAATTTATAGGTACGTGGACGACGTGGATGAAGCGGACAAACGCGGAATAATAATAAATCCGCATTTGTCTGTTTTATCCGCGTCGTTTGCATATCTATCCTTACTATATAAATACATCCTATTATGAAAAAAGAAGTATTATTATTTACATTTGCTCTGTTTTCTGTCCTCCTGTCCGCCCAGCAAAAGGTTCCTAATCGTTTCCGAACAAGTATCCCGTTGGACTCCATCCATCTAAGCGATCCTTGTATCCTTGCCGATAAGAAAACTTTCACCTATTATATGACGGGTACCGGTGGCTTCCTCTGGAAGAGCAAAGACCTTGCCCGTTGGGAGGGACCTTATCGTGTTGTGGAGACTGACCCCACATCATGGATGGGACCCAAACCTGAAATCTGGGCTGCAGAACTGCATGAGTACAAAGGAAAATATTATTATTTCGCCACCTTCACGAACAATGCTATTAAGATTGATACGGTGAAAGGCAATGTAATTCCCCGTCGTGCCAGCCATATTCTGGTCAGTGATAATCCCGACGGTCCTTATAAACCGATGGAATCCACCACTTATCTGCCTGAAAACATGCCTACCCTCGATGGCACATTCTGGGTGGACCGTGACGATAAACCCTATATGATCTATTGCCACGAGTGGCTACAGAACTGGAACGGTACGATGGAAAAGATAGAACTGAAATCTGATTTAAGCGGTTCCGTCGGTAAAGGAAAAATCCTCTTTCGTGCCAGTGATTCACCATGGAGCCGTGAGAAGATGGGCGATGAGATTCATCCTAACCGTGTGACCGATGGCCCGTGGCTGTTCCGCACTAGTACCGGACGTTTAGGTATGATATGGACAAGCTGGGTGTTTCAGGACTATACACAGGGTGTTGCCTATTCCGAAAGCGGGACGTTGGATGGCCCGTGGATACAGGAGAAAGAACCTATTACCCCTCCCAACTTCGGTCACGGTATGCTGTTCCGGACTTTGGACGGCAAATGGTTGATGTCTGTTCACAGCCACAAAGATGTGAATGGAAGATATATTCGCATCCCCCATTTGTTTGAAATAGATTTATCGGGCGATAAATTAGTTGTGGGGAAAATGAAATAATAACTTCATAATAGAATATTATATAGAAGAGACATGTCGGCTTTTGGCATGTCTCTTTGCTTTTTATCTACTGTCTTCATGCTTTTTTTGCTTTTTTACTTGTCTAAGTTTTGCTATATTTCAGTTTTGTTACTTTAAATTTTAGGATATCGTTTTTAAATTATACTTTTGTGGTGCAAGTTCTATATAAAAAGTATAGTTTGAATATATGGACTGCTGAAACGACAAACCTGCCAGTACTGAAGTACCGACAAAAACTAATAATTTGATGGAACAAGATGAAACCCTTTCCCACGAAGAACTATTATTAGCAGAGAGTTTGTATGCCCGTTTGCCGATAAGTATTGATATATATGATGTAAACGGGGTCTTACGTAGTATCAACGACCATGCTTTGCGAATGTATGGCGTTGATGACCGGTCAACCGTAGTGAATATTGTCAATCTCTTTCAGAGTCCCTATATGGATGAGGAACTTGAAAGAAAGATACGGACAGGTGAAGAGGTTTCTTTGGAGTTTGAGTATGATTTTGACCGGATCAACGATGATGCCTACTTTACGAGCAATAATAAAAAATCCATGATTTATGAGGCTAAAGTTGTTCCTTTGCGTAATAATGAAGGGAAAATTCTCGGTCACATTCTGCTTTCCAATGATGTGACTGCCTTAAAGGAAGCTGATTTTCGTACAGAAGAAAACAAGAAGAATCTGGAGATGGCTATGAATGCTGCCAACATGTCTTCATGGGTATATGACGTACGCAAGAAAAGTTTCAGTCCCTTATATGGGCAACCGATTGCAAAGGAAGTGTTGCCGTGGGAAGAAATGTTGGAAATACTACATCCTCAGGATCGCGTTCCGTTAAAGCAGATGTTTTCTCAACTGATAAACGAGGAAATACAATATGGACACATAACGCTGCGTTACTATAATGAGGAGGAGGGTAAATATCGCTTTTATGAAAGCCGCATGCGTATGTCTTCCGAGCATCGGGGCAAACGATTGATTATCGGTACACAGTTGGATGTGACCGAGAAAGTACTGATGGCAAAAAAGACCCAGGAATTGATAACCAAACGCGAACTGGCTATGCAAGTCAGTAATATCGTTCATTGGGACTTTGATGTACAAACTCAGAAAATAGAGTCATATAATGATCCTGTTAATGACTATATCGGTGACAAATTGATGACTTTGGAAGAGTTTAGAGAATTCGTACATCCCGAAGATTATTCCACGTACAATGATGCCACGCAATCTATGATATTGGGTGAAGACAAAATGATTGACCTGACTTGCCGTATAAAGACGAAATATGATGAAACATGGCAGTATTGTCATGTAATGGGAGTGCCTTTTGAACGGGATGAAGAAGATCATATAATAAAGTATACCGGATTTCGTCAGAACATTTCCAAGATGCACCAACTGAATGAAGAAATTAAGGAAAGAAACTACAAGATGGAGCTTACTTTCAAAACCGTTGGTATGACCTATTGGGATTTTGATGTAGCAAGCGGACTTTTCAGAGCTTTCAACGATCCGGTGAACGATTATAATCCTGAAACTCCCATTACCCCGGAAGACTATATGGAACATGCACATCCCGATGATGTGGATCGTATACGTGAGTTCATTGATCTTATGCTCAACGGGATAGACAAGGATTTTAGTTTTAATTATCGCACTAAGACGAAGTGGGATAAGGAGTGGCAAAGTTTGGTGATTACTGGCATCCAGTCCGAAAGGGACAGGAAAGGAAAAGTAATCCGTTATACCGGCATTGGTTTCAACAATACGGAATGGGAAAGAGTAACTCGGGAATTAAAGGAACTGAAAGAAAAGGCGGAGCTTTCCGATAAGCTCAAATCTGCTTTTCTGGCTAATATGAGTCATGAGATACGTACTCCTTTGAATGCTATCGTAGGCTTTTCCGAACTTATGGCACATTGTGACGATCCTGTCGAGAAAGAAGAATATGTAGAAATCATTCAGTCCAACAATGAATTGTTGTTGCGCCTGATTAACGATATCCTCGACCTGTCCAAGATTGAGTCGGGAATCCTTGAACGTAAGAGGGAAATATTCAACCTGGCAAAGTTGCGTAGTGAGCTCTATACAATGATCTTACCTAAAGTGGCAAATACTGATGTTGAGCTTCTTTTGGATAGTTCGGGAGAGGAGTGTAACATCTTCCTGGACAGAAGTCGGTTGAAACAAGTATGGTCTAACTTCCTTACCAATGCGGTGAAATGTACCAAGTCGGGACATATCAAGATGGGGTATACCATTGAACGGGGAGGTGTCCGGATTTATGTTGAAGATACAGGAGTCGGTATTCCACCGGAACTGCAAAACCGTGTGTTCGGGCGTTTCCAGAAACTGAATGAATTTGCACAAGGAACAGGACTCGGACTGGCTATTTCGCGTGCCATTATCGAAGGTGCGGGAGGTGAGGTTGGCTTTACTTCTACTCCTGGTGTAGGTTCTACCTTCTGGGCATGGATACCATGTGATGTAGATTTACTGGGAAAAGAAACTCCGGTCGTTGTGCTGCCCGAAAAACAGGAAATGCCTGTAAGGATAGCAAACAGAAAAGACTTGAAAATTCTGATTGCCGAAGATAATGACGGTAATTACTCATTAGTGCAGCATATTCTTAAAGATTACAACATCACGCGTGTGCTGAATGGTGTGGAGGCTGTTCAAGAAGTTCGTAATGAGCATTATGATTTTGTGCTTATGGATATGAAGATGCCTATAATGGGTGGTTTGGAAGCGGTTCGGAAAATTAGGGAATTTAATAAAGAAATCATGATTATTGCGCTTACAGCAAATGCCTTTGAGTCAGACAGGGTTTGTGCTTTGGAGGCGGGATGCAATCTGTTTATTGCAAAGCCTCTAAAACAAAACGAATTGCTTGGCTTGTTTGCGACGGAAGAATAAAGGATAAAAATAGCAGCAAGGAAGCCATTTAATCAGGTATTAATGAATATGGTTTTGGCAGAGATTGCATTTTATTTTTTCTGTTTTATGTACTCTGACGGTGCCATCCCATATTCCTCCTTGAAGCAATTCCGGAAATATCCCAAGTCATTGAAGCCGCTTGCATAAGCCGCTTCCGAAACATTGAGTCCTTTTTCCATCAATAAGCGCAAGCTGTTTTTCAGTCTAATCTTCCGGATGAATTCATTGCCGGATATGCCTGTTAGCCCCTTTATCTTTCGGTAAAGGGTGGAGTGACTCATGTTCATCTTGCCTATCATGAAAGGCATGTCCAATTGGGGTGTGTCGATATTTTCTTCTACTATTGCAGTAAACCTGTTCAGGAATTCTTCGTCCAACCGGCTTAGTTGCATTGTTTCCTGAACTTGTTCCGGTTTCAATTCTTTGGTGCGGTTGGTTATCAGCAGGGCTAACTTCTTTCGTGATTCCAACAAATTGTGAACACGGCTGTGCAGCAACTTGGCGCTGAATGGTTTCGTAAGATATGAGTCGGCACCGCTTTCGTAGCCCTCTTCCTTATCCTGAATGGAGTCTTTGGCCGTCAATAGAATGACGGGGATATGGCTGGTGCGAACATCTTCTTTTATCAGTTTACATAATTCAATACCATCCATTACAGGCATCATAATGTCGCTGATAATGATGTCAGGGATATATTTCAGTGCTTGTTCTACTCCTTCTTTTCCGTTAGTTGCAGTCAGAATGTGGTAGTTGTTGCTGAAAGAAGTAGCGATGTATTCGCGAATATCATCATTATCTTCTACAACCAGTATTACCGGACAAGTATCATTGTCTTCCTCTTTTAAGCTTTCCGTTTTTTCTGGAATACTTTCCGTTTTTTCTTCTTTATGCAAGGCATCGGGATAAGTATTTTCGGTGAGAATCCGGAAAGTGAAAGTCGTTCCTTTACCCGTTCCACTTTCTACATGCAGACTGCCTTCGTGTAGGTCGGCCAGTGATTTGACTAATGCAAGGCCGATGCCTGTGCCTGACGCCTGATGTTTTCCTTTCGCCTGATAATAACGGTCGAAGATATGCGGCAGTGCGTCAGCATCTATTCCGTATCCGGTATCGCTGACCACTATTTCTGTATATTGTTTGCCTTCCTGATTTATCGGATGCATAATCAGGTTGATTTCTCCTTCCGGGGTGTATTTTATGGCATTTGATAACAAATTATCCAGTATGGTAGAGATGATATCAGTATCAAAATAAAGTTTAGTCTTTGAGGGCTGAACACGGATGTGGAATTTTACTTTATCATTCCGGTTCAATTCTTTGTAACGCAACCCTATTTCTGTAATCAGACTACTTAAATCTCCTTTGGTTACTGTTAGTTTTCGGTTTTGTGTTTCCGTCTTGCGGAATTCCAGTATTTGGTTGATAAGGTTCAATAACCGGATAGCACTGCTGTGAATCATCTTGATTTTATTACTATAAAAAGCAGGTACGTTAGAATCATTGACTAAATCTTCCAGTGGACCGAGTATCAACGTTAATGGTGTGCGCAGTTCGTGTGTGATGTTGGTGTAGAAGCGCAGACGTTCGTTGTTAAGTTCCTGTTCGTTTTGGCTTTTCTTTTTTTCCAGTTCAAGGGAGTTTTCCAGCATGAGTTTACGTTTGTAAAAACGGAACCAGATATACACACACAATAATACCAGCAGAATATACAAGACTTTCGCATACCACGTCAGCCATAGAGGTGGATAGATGTGTACTTGTAATGTGGCTATATGACTATCGTCCCACTCCTGATTTCTTAACCTTGCTTTTACTTTGAATGTATATTCTCCCGGGGAAATATTGCGGAAAGTAATCATGTTTTCTCCTAAAGTATTGGTCCATGTATTTTCCAGTCCGTCAATCATATATGCATATTCCACCTGTCCGCTTTGCGAATAGTCCGGTACGGTGAATGAGATGCGGAAAGAATTCCGGTTATAGGGCAGGTTGATGCTTCCTTCAGAGGTCGGAATGATAGTTCCTTCATTACGACTTTCTATCTGGTTGTTCAGACTTTTGCATTCGATAATCTGTACAGGAGCCACTTGGCGTTCTGCGATCAGATTTTCCGGATTGAAATAGCAGACACCGTTTAGCGAGCCGAAATAGAGTGTGCCATCTTCTGCCCGGCAGGCCGAACCTTCAATAAAGTTTCCCATAGGTATGCCGTCACGATAGTCATAACTGTCGAATTTCTTCTTTTGCTTGTTCCAAAAGGATATTCCATCGTTGGTACTGAGCCAGATATTTCCGGATGCATCTTCCTGAATGGCACGTACGAAGGTGTCTTCAAGTCCTTGCTCATAACCGTATGCTTCAAACTCTTCCGGACGGGCTGTATCTTTAATGTATCCTATTCCGTTGCGTGTGGCAGCCCATACGCCCCCCTGAGAATCCATGTAAAGGCTATTGATGGCATTAGAGCAGAAGCGAGTGCCTTTATTCAGTTTGGCTACCAGCTTGTTTTCTTTGTCAAGGACAGCTATTCCTCCGCCATAAGTACCTATCCACAACTTACCTTGCTTGTCGCGGAGAATGCCATATACTGATCGGTCTGGCAATAACCGGTTGATTTCGTCTTCTTTGCGGAGAGTATCGTTGCTGTAGCTGTATATTCCATATTCGGCACCTATCCATATTTTTTCATCATTTTCTTTGAAAAAGGTGATGATATCTACATCCGCCATATCCAATGGAATACGTTCGATACGTTCGTTACGGATATTGAATTTTAGAAGACCGTCGTCGTATATTCCGAGTAATAATGCGTCTTGCTGGGTACTGATGATGGAAAATACTTGTCCGTATGGTCTTGAAAGTTGTTTGGTTATATCTATACTTTTCAGGAGTTTATTGTCTTTGAATAATGTTATTTCATTCTCACCGCCCAGCCAGATTTGATTGTTCTCATCCTTGCAGATTCCCCATACAGGCTTGTGCTTGGTGATATTCCCTTTTTCGGTCATATAGGGCAATATGTGGAATTCCGGTTGGCTGTGGCTGATAAAATCTACACCGCTACTGTAATTACCTATCCAGATATTTCCGAAAGAATCCTGTAACAAGGTGCGTATATTTCCTGATGTAACCCCGTGCTTGCTATTGTCGGCGGTGATATTATAGAACTGCACCTTTTCAGGACTCTTAAAAGTTATACTGTGTAAATCGAGTATACTGATTCCGCCGATATCACTGGCAATCCATAGCGTGCCGTCATTCATTTCTTTGATATCGTAAATATGGTCGGCAATCAGAGAATGAGGGTTATCGGATTCATGCCTGAATACGGTAAACTCTTCTGTTTTCGGGTTAAATAAACCCAATCCCCTGTTGGTTCCTACCCAAATGTTTTGCAAATGATCTTTATAAATGGAATAAATACTGTTTCCGGGCAAACTTTGCGGATTATTGTTTGTATGACTGAGTTTACGTACTGTTTTGTTTTTCAGGTTTATAATACTCATTCCGCTTTGAGCGTGTCCGATATAAAGATGCCCTTCTCCATCGTCGAAACAACACCAGTTGGATTTATTCAGGTTCTCTATACCCATATCAGTGAGCGATGTGAATGTGCGGCTATGTTTATCGTAATGAACAATGTTCCCGTAATGTGGAGTCAGCCAGATTCCCCCATCGGAGGCATGAGACAAGTGCACAATATTATCCGCCCTTACCTCATCTCTGGATGTGTAAGAGTAGAATTGATAAGTGGAACAGTCCAATGCGCTTATACCGTCGAATTTTCCACCTATCCATATTATGTTTTCTACTTCGTCATATAACAGTACGTTTAATGCATCATTGATTAATTGTGAGTTATTACTTTTATAGGTGGTGAAGTTGCATCCGTCAAACCGGTTCAGTCCAAGTTCTGTTGCCACCCAGATGCAACCTTGTTTATCTTGTGCAATGTCGCGGACATAATTGTTCGACAATCCGTCTTCTACGCCCAGATGTCGCAAGGTATAAGGTTGTGCCATGCCATCGATACAGAATAGCAGCCGGCACAGTAAGAATAGAAGAAGTTTGTAGCTTCGCATGATTGTTCCTGTTTTAGGGTTGTCTTTGCAACAAATATACGATAAATCTGTATTTGATGTACTTGTTGCTTTGGTTTTGCCCGATTTGCCTTTGTGATTTGACGAATTTGCCTTGCCTTTGTATTGCTGTAATAAGCACTCTTGTCCTTTTTCTCATCTCGTTGGCTTGTTGTGCAGAAATAGATTAAAGTAGGCTGATACTTTTAGTTAGTTTGTTGATAATCAATGAATCACATTTACATTCTATTTACGCCATAATGTAAAAGCATTTACCGCCGTATGTAACGACCTTTACCCCTTATTGTAACGGTCTTTACCTCGGTATGTAACGACCTTTACCTTGGCATGTAAATGGAGTTACCGTGTGGGGTGAACCAAGTTATCATTTGGAGTAATGTAAGATAAATCATATCGGTTCAGTAAAGCTCCCCGGAGAGATTGGTCAAAGAGTGGGAGAAAACAGTCATGACGAATTTGTCCTTTCTCGAAAGTGAATTTATCCCCTATGCTTTCTTTATTACTTCGATATCTTTGCATATCCCATAACGGGACCAGTTTTTGAGATTCTATTAACCTTATTATTATTATCTAATTTAAAAGGAAAACAATGAAATCAGATTCTTTTAGAAACAATCGGAAGGCGCTTGCGGCCTTATTGCTTTGCACTGGTTTCATTGCCGGACAACCCCTCACGGTGAGGGCTACGGGCAATGAACAAAGTGTGCAAACGGTTCAACAACAAATCAAAGTTTCCGGAACTGTAAGTGACGCGATGGGGCCGGTTATCGGTGCCAGTGTTGTAGAAAAAGGGAATACGTCCAATGGTACCATTACTGATGTTAACGGTAACTTTTCTCTTTCAGTACCTTCCGGTGCAACGCTTCTCATTTCCTATATAGGATATAAAGCGCAGGAAGTACAGGCAGTGGCAGGCAGAGTTATTGATGTGACTTTGAAAGAAGATACTGAAATGCTTGATGAAGTTGTGGTGGTAGGTTTTGGTACTCAGAAGAAGGTGAACCTAACCGGTTCGGTGGGTATTGCTACAGCAAAAGAGTTGGAATCCCGTCCGGTATCGTCGGCAACACAGGCTTTGCAAGGCTTGGTTCCGGGGCTGAAAATTACGGCAAATTCCGGAGCCTTGGATCAGAATATGAGTATTTCTGTACGCGGTACGGGAACCATCGGTTCTTCAAGTGGTTCTCCATTGATATTGATTGATGGTATGGAGGGTGATATCAATACGGTGAATCCTCAGGATATTGAGAATATCTCAGTACTGAAAGATGCGGCGGCTTCTTCTATTTACGGTTCGCGTGCACCGTTCGGTGTAATTCTCGTTACGACGAAGAAGGGTAAAGCAGGCAAGGCTACCATCAATTATAATAATAGTTTTCGTATAGCTAGTCCCATAGGTTTGCCGGAGTCTATGGACTCATATACTTTTGCCGTATTTATGAATGAATCTCTCAGGAACAGTGGCAAAGCAGCCAGGTTTTCAGACGAGACCATGCAGAAGATGCTCGATTATCAGTCTGGTAAACTGACTGGCGGTATGGACCCCAGTCCCAGCAATCCGGATGCTTGGGATGATGTGTGGCAGTATGCTTATGGCAATACGGATATTTATGATGAGCTTTATAAAAGCACGGTGTTCTCCCAAGAACATAATGTGAGTGTATCGGGTGGTAGTGAGAAGATGACTTATTATGGTTCTTTCAATTATCTGGATCAGGGTGGTTTATTGAATATCGGTGAGGACGGCATGAAACGCTATAATATCACAGGTAAATTCACCAGCGAACTGACTGATTGGTTGAAGTTTAACTTCACAACCCGTTTTACACGCAATGATGTATGGCGTCCGCGTAAGTTCAATGATACCTTTTACCGGATGTTCGGTCGGCAGAACTGGCCTAATATTCCGATGTACGATCCCAATGGTAATATTTTTGGCTATAATGCCGTAGAATTGGAGCAGGGCGGACAACGTGATGTACAAACTGATCGCCATTATTATCAGGCAGCCCTTATCTTTGAACCTGTAAAGAATTGGATTACCAATGTAGAATTCAATTATAGTATTATGAACCAGAAGGTGAAAGAAACTACATTGCCTTCATATCAGTTAGGACCCACTGGAACAGAACTTTATCGCGAAAAGGATTCGGGGTTGTACCAGGAAGATAAAAAGGAAAACTATCTGAATTTGAATATTTATAGTGAATATGCACATACGTTCGATGAGGCGCATAATCTAAAGATTATGGCCGGATTTCAGGCGGAAGAGATGGATCAAAGTGACTTGAATGTTTTCAAGAATGGATTGATAATGTCAGATATGCCGGAATTTGATTTAACGAACGGACAGTTGAATAGCGGTTTAGCTAAAGATGCTACAGTGCATGGATATAGTAACAGATGGGCAACCGCCGGTTTTTTCGGACGTTTAAACTATGATTATGAAGGTCGTTACCTGGTGGAAGCCAATATCCGTTATGATGGTACTTCCCGTTTTCGTCGTGGTAATCGTTGGCAATGGTCTCCATCTTTTTCTTTGGGTTGGAACATCGCACAGGAGAAGTTCTGGCAACCGATGCAGGATGTTGCCAATTTGTTGAAATTACGTTTCTCATATGGACAGTTGGGCAATCAGAATACGAATACATGGTATCCTACTTACCGTACCATGACGTTAGGTGTACTGGATGGAGGCTGGTTGCAAAATGGAACCAAACCTAACACTGCAAAGGTGGGTGATTTGATTAGTACAGTCCTGACTTGGGAAAAAGTGCGTACTTGGGATATCGGATTAGACTATGGCTTCTTCAATAATCGGTTGACAGGTTCATTCGACTATTTTATCCGTTATACAAAAGATATGGTAGGAGATGCTCCGGAATTGCCTCTGACTTTGGGTGTCAATCCACCTCAAACCAACAATTGTGATTTGAAAACAAAAGGATGGGAAGTTTCATTGGCGTGGAGAGATCGCTTGAAGAATGGATTTAATTATGGCATCAGTGTGTCATTGTCTGACCAGCAGACTTATATAGATAGTTATCCGAGTAATAAGACCAATTCTTTGACTACTTATGATTCTCAGAAACAAATTAATAAGTCGGCCTATATAACAGGGCGGAAGTTGAATGAAATCTGGGGTTTCGAAACAGTCGGCATAGCTAAGACGCAGGAGGAAATGGATGCTCATCTTGCATCATTACCTAAAGGTGGACAAAGTGCAATCGGTTCGCAATGGGGAGCTGGTGACATTATGTATAGAGACTTGAATGGTGATGGGAAAATATCTACAGGCTCCAATACTTTGGACGATCATGGCGACTTGAAATTACTTGGTGATGCTAATCCTCACTATTTCTTTGGTATTGACCTCACAGCCAGTTGGAAAGGTTTTGATTTTCGTTGTTTCTTGCAAGGTGTGTTGAAACATGATTTTTGGCCGGGGGGTGATGCTACTACCAAAAATGATGAAGCTGGCGGTTATTTCTGGGGAGTCAAAGGAAGCCAGAACGAATGGCATACACGTGGCTTTGTACAGCATAATGATTATTTTCGTGCGGAAGCCATAGGACTAGAAGGAAATGAACTTTCTGCCAATGTTAATTCATATTTTCCCCGTCCTCTTCTTAACTATGCGGATGGAGCTAAAAATCAACGTATACAGAGTCGCTACATGCAGAATGCAGCTTACATGCGCTTGAAGAATTTGCAATTAGGTTATACCTTACCTACAACTTGGACCCAGAAAGCCGGTATTTCAAAATGCCGCCTATATGTATCGGGTGAGAATTTATTGACTTTTACATCTTTGTTTGATGTATTTGATCCCGAAACATGTGTCGGAGGTATTGGTGGTAATGTTTATCCGCTTTCAAGTACATGGTCATTCGGTTTGAGTTTAACTTTTTAATAGATTAATAAAATGAAAACATTATATAGAATAGTATTAGCTACAACATTCATTTTCGGTCTTACATCTTGTGAAGATTTTCTAGATAGTGAACCAAAAGCTTCTGTAAATCCTGAAAGATATTTTACGGAAGTCTCTCAATTGCAGGCTTATGCGGATGAGAGCTATCCGCGTATTCTTCCCGGTAGCAATTACGGATATTATGGTACTGATGACCAATATACTGATAATCAGATACCCGAAACCGCTCCTGATCGTTTCTTTGAAGGACAATGGAAGGTGCCCTATTCGGGAGGAAACTGGTCGTTTGAAACTATATATAGATTGAATTTTTTCTTTTCAGAAGTGTTGCCTCGGTTTGGAGATGATTTGAGTGGTTCACAGAATACGATATCCGGTGATTTAGCCAGTATCAGACATTATATAGGTGAAATGTATACCTTGCGTGCACTTGAATACTTTAAACGCTATCAGTATTTTGGTGATTTTCCTATTATTACCGAACCTTTGCCGGATGATGAGGTTGTGCTGAGTGAAGCCAGCAAGCGTATGCCTCGTAATGAAGTTGCTCGTTTTATCTTGTCTGATTTGGATAAGGCGGCTACATTGATGGAAGGGAAAAACATGACAACTACCCGCATTAATCGTGACCTGGCTTTATTGCTAAAATCACGTGTTGCTCTTTATGAAGGTACTTGGCTAAAATATTTTAAGGGTACTGCATTTGTTCCCAATGGTGAAGGATGGCCTGGCAAGTTGAAAGATTATAATGCCAATTACCAGTATCCGGGCGGAAGCATTGACAGTGAAATTAATTATTTTCTTGATGAGGCTATTTCAGCTTCAAAGGAAGTGGCTGAAAAATATAAGAACTCGTTGACTGCGAATACAGGTGTATTACAACAGAACTCTGGAGACCCCGCTAATCCATTTTATGATATGTATGCAACAGATGATCTCTCGTCCTATCCTGAAGTTCTGCTTTGGAAACAGTATACGTATGGTGTGTCTACGCACGGAGTATGTGTCGGTGCCAATCAGGGCAACTGGGCTTTGGGGGTAACTCGTGCTTGTGTACAAAATTTCCTGATGGCGGATGGTACTCCTGTTTATAAGAATGGCTCTTATTCGGATGGTAACGGAAATTATATAGGAGATAAAACAATTGCAGATGTCCGTACCAACAGGGATTCACGCCTATCTGTCTTTTTGAAAGAACCCGGACAAAAGAATATTCTTATAGATGGAACAAGCCCGCTCAGTACTTTTTATCGTACGCAGCCTTATCCGGGTATTACAGACGGTGCCAATCAGACGCGCGCCACCACTGGTTATCTTTTGAGAAAAGGTGGTTCTTTTGATGTGAAACACTATCAGGATGTGTGGGCCGGCTTTGTTGGAGTAGTACTTTATCGTTCGGTAGAAGCATTGCTGAACTATATGGAAGCCAGTTATGAGAAGAATGGGACGTTGGATGGAACTGCACGCGAATATTGGCAGATTATCCGTCGCCGTGCCCATGTAAATGAAGATATTGATGTTACAATTGCTGCCACTGATATGGCGAAGGAAGCGGAAAATGATTGGGGGGCTTATTCTGCTGGAAAGATTTTGACGGATAAGACATTATATAATATTCGTCGCGAACGTCGTTCGGAATTTCTCTCTGAAGGTTTGCGTTATATGGATATATGTCGTTGGAGAGCCATGGATCAGATGATTTCAACTCCCTATATTCCTGAAGGAATGCATCTTTGGAATACACCGATGGAACAATGGTATCAAGGGTTGGTAGCAGATGGTTCGGCAAATGCAACCGTATCGCAGAAATCGGATAGTGAATATCTTCGTCCTTATCGCAGAACCAGCACTCAGAAGTGTTATGAGGGTTACAAGTGGAAGATGGCTCATTATCTGGAACCAATCATGGCAAAGCAATTTCTCATTACATCTTCCGATGGGGTGACAGTTGAGAGTTCTCCTATTTATCAGAATCCTTATTGGCCTGTGAGTGCAGATATGGCTGCTGAACAATAAAATTCATAGGTAATTGAGAGGGGCATTTACTGTTAGAGCAAATGACCTTTCATTTAAACTACAATTCATTTTTAATTTGAATCAAGAATCGTTAATATGAGAAATGGGTTATTAAAGAAACTTGGAGCTGCTTTTAGTCTGTTGATGGTAGCCGGTCTTTTATCTGCCGGAAATAGTCCTATTAAGTTGAAAGTCAATTCGTCGACCGGAGCTCTTAGTGAATTGAAGATACAGCGAGACGCGCGTGGTATGAACTGGCTGGTGAGAGTTGACGGCACTCAATATGCTTGGGTGAAAGAAAATTATGGCTGGGGTCTGGGATATTTCACTGTAACTAAAGGACGGGAAAGTATTAAGAAAGAGTGGAAGAATCCGGCTGAAATCAGTGCGGACGGTATGGAAGTAATGTACCGTGAGAGTGATATCCGCATTCAGATTAAGCGAAGGTTGGAAGAGGATGATTTAGTGGAAAGGTATACTTTCACTAATATAGGTGAAGAAGCTGTATCCCTTTATGATATGGGTATTTATACTCCTTTCAATGACAATTATCCCAGTGCACAGGAATGTATGAACTCCCGTGCCAATGTTCAGATATGGGAAGGTGAAAATGCCGCTTATGTCAATGCCATTCGTATGGGAGCTTATGCACCTCATTTAGGATTGATAGTGACGGAAGGTGCTGTAAAGAGCTATGAAATATGGGAACGTGGACGTAAGAAAGCAAACTCACATACCAGAGGGATCTTTGCATTAAATATGCCCGATATGCAACTAAAACCTGGAGAAAGCTATTCTTTGGAATGGCATATCTTTGCCCATGGGGGTAATGATGATTTTTGCAATAAACTTCTAGAACGGGGGAGTGTACTTGTATCATGTGATAAATATGTGTATCAAAAAGGAGAGGTTGCCCATGTAGAACTTCGTAGCTTGAAATCGTTGAAGACATGCAGAGCTATGATAAACGGGGTACCGGTGGAAGTAAAGCGAAAAGGAAATATCTATATAATAGAAACACCTATAGAACAAGCTGGCGAAGTCCGTTTTGATTTCTATTACAATGGAAATAGACAAACGCACGCTGACTGTCTGGTAATTAACTCTGTGGATGAACTGATACAAAAGCGGGTTAACTTTATACGCACGAATCAACAATTGAATAATCCTGCTGACTTACGTGACGGTGCTTACATGGTTTACGATAATGAAGGGGACAGCATTTATCTGAATGATACACCGAACTGTAATCCTGTAGATCGTGATGAAGGTGCGGAGCGCTTGGGGATGGGAGTATTGCTGGCTAAACAATATTTGCTGACTAAAGATTCTACATTAAAAGAGTCGCTTTTAAGATATGCTAGGTTTGTACGTAGTAAGTTACAGACGGATGATTATGTCACTTATTCCAGTGTGGATCAGAAGCAACGGAACCGAGGATATAATTATATGTGGGTAGCTGAATTTTATTTCCAGATGTATAAGGTGACGGGGGACAGGCAGTTCGTAACGGATGGCTATAAAACACTTAAGTCTATGTTCCGTCAGTTTGGTCATGGTTTTTATGCGATAGGGATCCCTGTCAGGTTGGGATTGCAGAGTCTGAAGGTGGCTGGAATGGAAAAAGAATATAAAGACTTGATGAAAAACTTCATCAGGACAGGAGATATATTTGTAGAGAATGGTCTGAATTATCCGGCACATGAAGTGAATTATGAACAGAGTATTGTAGCTCCGGCTATACAGTTTTTGGCACAGCTTTATCTAGAAACGGGTATTCAGAAATACTTGGATGAGGTGAAACGGCAGATACCCGTATTGGAAGCTTTCAATGGGTTTCAGCCCAGTTATCATTTGAATGAAGTCGCTATTCGCCATTGGGACGGGCATTGGTTTGGTAAACATGAAATGTTCGGTGACACTTTCCCGCACTATTGGAGTACAGTGACCGGAGCTGTATACTACTATTATGCATTATGTACGGGTGATACATCTTATCAAGTGCATGCAGAGAATGTGGTGAGAAATAATCTTTGTCTTTTCTTTGAGGATGGAAGAGCTTCATGTGCTTATATGTATCCATACAAGATTGATGGAGTAAAAGCACAATTTTATGATCCTTATGCTAACGATCAGGATTGGGCATTAGTGTATTACCTATTGGTGAATAAAGGACTATAGAAATGAATACTATGAGAAAAGAAGTATTTATAAGAATCTTAGCAGTATGGGGCTTGGCTGTGCCGGCTTTGCTTCCTGCCTTTGGACAGTATGCAACAGTAAACATAGATGCTCCTTTCCCGATGGAGCCGATAAAAGAATTTATCTTTCCGGAGAAAGATTTTTCTATTGTGCAATACGGTGCTGTAAAGGGAGGAAAAGTCTGCAACACAGATGCAATAGCCAAGACAATAGATGCTTGTAATAGAGCAGGAGGTGGCAGAGTAGTGGTGTCTGAAGGAGAATGGCTTACAGGGCCGATACATTTGAAAAGTAACGTAAATCTTTATCTGGCAGAGAATGCAGTGTTACGCTTTACTGATACCCCATCTGATTATTTACCATCTGTAATGACTTCATGGGAAGGCATAGAGTGTTATAACTATTCTCCATTAATTTATGCTTTTGAATGTGAGAATATAGCTATAACGGGCAAAGGAATGCTGAAGCCTAAAATGGATACTTGGAAAGTCTGGTTTGCCCGTCCCGAGGCTCACATGAATGCATTGAAAGAACTTTATACAATGGCATCTACAGATGTTCCTGTAGAAAAACGGGAGATGGCTGTAGGCGAGAACCATTTACGTCCTCATCTGATACAATTCAACCGTTGCAGGAATATCTTGCTTGATGGATTCAAAATCAGGGAAAGCCCATTCTGGACTGTGCATATGTATATGTGTGATGGTGGCATTGTTCGTAATTTGGATGTAAAAGCCCATGGACACAATAATGATGGGATTGACCTTGAGATGACCCGTAACTTTTTGGTGGAAGATTGTACTTTCGATCAAGGAGATGATGCGGTGGTAATCAAGGCGGGACGTAACCGTGATGCATGGCGTCTGAATACACCAACGGAGAATATTGTAATCCGTAATTGCGACATTGTAGAAGGGCATACTTTATTGGGCATTGGCAGTGAAATTTCAGGGGGTATCCGTAATGTGTATATGCATGATTGCAAAGTGCCACAATCCGTCAGAAGGCTCTTTTTTGTCAAGACCAATCATCGGCGTGGAGCATTTGTGGAGAATATCCACATGGAGAACATCAAAGCTGGGCATGTACAACGGGTACTTGAAATAGATACAGATGTGCTTTATCAATGGAAAGATCTTGTTCCTACGTATGAGGAACGCATTACGCGTATTGATAGCATTTATATGAAAAATGTGACATGTACTTCGGCTGATGCCATTTACGAACTGAAAGGAGATGCCAAACTTCCTGCCAGGAATATAGTGATTGAAGATGTATATGTGGGTGAGGTAAAAGATTTTGTTAAGAAGGTAAATTACACGGAAAATGTGGTAGAAAAGAATGTTTCCTATTCCGTATTGAACCGTACAGGTGATAAATAAATTTGTTTTCTAATAGATAATAGATATGATTAAATTGCTTTTATTAGTAGCTTTTTTTTGTGTAGGGTGTGCAGGAATCTCGAATGAGGGTTTCGGAAAGATTGTTTATAATGGAGTCCCTTGGTTTGACAATCAAGGAAATATAGTAAATGCACACGGTGCCTGCATAGTAGAGGATAACGGTAGATATTATCTTTTCGGTGAATATAAATCGGATAAAAGTAATGCTTTTCCGGGCTTTAGCTGCTATTCTTCAGATGACTTGGTGAACTGGAAATTTGAAAGGGTAGTGCTGCCGGTACAACCTGAGGGTATTTTGGGGCCCGACCGGGTAGGTGAACGGGTAAAGGTGATGAAATGTCCCTCTACAGGAGAATACGTCATGTATATGCATACGGATGATATGGGGTATAAGGATCCTTACATCGGCTATGCTACATGCAGCACAATAAATGGAGAGTATAAATTGCAAGGTCCTTTACTTCATGATGGAAAACCTGTTAAACGTTGGGATATGGGAACCTTTCAGGATACGGACGGTAAAGGTTACTTGCTTATCCATCACGGGCCTATTTATCGGCTGAGTGATGATTATCGTTCCATAGAGGCGGAGGTAGCTTATGTGAAAGGCTCAGGAGAATCGCCTGCCATGTTTAAGAAAAATGGTATATATTATATGCTCTACTCCAATCTGACCAGTTGGGAGAAGAATGATAATTTCTATTTTACGGCATCGAAAATTGAAGGTCCTTGGACAAAACAAGGGTTGTTTTGTCCGGAAGGAAAGTTAACTTATAATTCACAAAGTACATTTGTTTTTCCGTTGAAACGGGGCAATGACACAATTCCGATGTTTATGGGTGATCGCTGGTCATATCCTCATCAGGCTTCGGCGGCAACTTATGTATGGATGCCTTTGCAGGTAGATGGAATAAAAATATCAATACCTGAATATTGGCAATGTTGGGACATAAACACTTTAAAGCCGATAGATGCCTTGCAAAAAGGGAAAGAGGTGCCTGTCAAAGAAATGGAATTCACACGAGACTGGAAAGAGGAAAATAGTCGCTTGGCTTCAAATACGAAAGGAAGTATTTTAGCCATTCCTTTTAAAGGGACACATATTGCGGTAGTGGGTGAATCAAATCCTCACAGCGGATATGCCAAAGTAAGTGTATTAAATGATAAGAAAGATACGGTTTATTCCTCATTGGTCGACTTTTATAGTAAGTACCCGGAAAAAGCAATTCGTATCATGACTCCAAAGATGTCAAAAGGAGATTATACAGTACTTATAGAAGTAACAGGCATTATGCCAATATGGACAGATAAAACGAAAACAATCTATGGAAGTGATAATAGTTTTGTGACGGTTGACGCCATTTATAGCTTTTGATATGTACGATAATACAAAGGATGGTACATTACTCCATGCATCCTTTTGCTATTCTTTCTTATCTTTGCTGAAATTTTTATAGAATGAGAAACATGAAAATCAAGCTACTGTCTGTACTTTGTGCATTGTTGGTTTTTTCGGCTTTTACAGCTGAAAAGAAAGATACCATTACCATCTTTATGATTGGTGATTCCACCATGGCCAACAAAAGCCTGAAGAATGGTAACCTTGAGCGTGGTTGGGGACAAATGCTTCCTAACTTCTTGACTGATGATGTTGTGGTTGAGAACCATGCCCGGAATGGAAGGAGTTCGCTTAGTTTTATCAATGAAGGACGTTGGGATACAGTTGTTGCAAGGCTGAAGAAAGGTGATTATGTATTTATCCAGTTTGGTCATAATGACGAAAAGCCATCGGAGAAACTCCACACTGATCCGGGAAGTACTTTTGATAATAACCTGCGCCGTTTTGTAACAGAGACACGTGAGAAAGGAGCTTATCCGGTGTTGTTTAATTCAATTGTGCGCAGGAATTTTCCACCGGAAGGGGCAACGGAAAATAAGGGTAGCTATGAAAAAGAAGGAAATATATTGGTAGATACACATGGAGAATATTTGATTTCTCCCCGCAGGGTAGCCGAAGAAATGGAAGTACCTTTTGTCGATTTGAACAAATTAACTCATGACTTGGTAGTTGGGATGGGAGTGGAAAAATCAAAGGAACTCTTTATGTGGGTGCCTGCGGGTAAGTATGACTTCTGTCCGAAAGGAAAGGTAGATAATACCCACCTGAATATATATGGTGGAAAAGTGGTGGCAGGGATTGCTATCGAAGCTGTAGCTAAAGTAGTGCCAGAATTGGTGCCATATGTTCGCCACTGCGATCCGGAAGTATATGTAGCCGATTATAAAGACAATAAGGAATGTGCTGTCAGCTATACTTTTGATGATGGTTTACAGGAACACTATACGCTTGTTTTCCCAGAAATGGAGAAGGTTGGATTCAAAGGAACTTTTTGGATATGTGGGAATATTATAGAGCATGACATTGCACAGCAAGGTAAGTCACGTATGACTTGGCCGCAGATGAAAGAAATGTCTGACAAAGGACATGAAATCTCCAATCATAGCTGGTCGCACGCGAATTTGAAGCATCTTAACTCAGATGGAGTGAAAATGGAAATAGAGAAGAATGATAGCATTATTGGAGCAATGATAGGTAAGAAACCTCTAACATTCTGTTATCCGTTCAATGCCTTTGATGAAGTGATATTGCGGAAAGCTTCTGAAGGTAGAGTGGCTACCCGTACAAGGCAATATGGGGTGGGTGGTGATAAATCGAAATCTACAGTTGAATCACTGGATAAATGGGTGAAGGAACTCATGATTGCCGGTGATTGGGGAGTGGCTATGATACATGGTATCTCTACCGGTTATGATGCTTTCACTTCCCCGAATATATTATGGGAACATTTTCGTAGAGTAAAGAATCAGGAAGACAAAATTTGGGTAGGTACTTTCCGTGAAGTAGCGGCTTATGTGAAAGAACGGAAGAATGTACAACTGGATATTGTGAAAAAGAAATCGCAGTGGGTGGTTACACCTCGTTTGTCGCTGGACAAAGAATTATTCGACGAACCTTTGACAATGGTGTTGGATAAGAAAGGAAGGGAAAAAGTGAAGGTGTCTCAAAATGGAAAGAGTCTGTTGCTAAAAGAGCGGGATGATAAGCTGGTCTTTGATTTCACTCCGTATGGGGGAGCTATAAAAATAAGCTTTCTAACCGAATGATAGAATGTATCTTTGAAAAATAACTTGGAATATATGAAAAAAGGGGTTATCAGTTTAATTTTGCTTTTTATTGCGCAGCTTGGCTGGGCACAGTTTAATTTACGTTTCGGACAATCGGTTACATTGGCCTGTGACAAAACAGAAGCACAAGTGGTGCAAACCGCCTTGAAATTGTTTGCGCGTGATTATCAATCGGTATTTTCGGCTCCCGCCATTACAGATACCCGGAAAGGGGATATCATAGTGGGAACTGTAGGAAAAACTTCATTGGTAGAGGCAACAGGTGTGGATATTTCTTGTCTGAAAGATAAAAGACAGGCTTTTCTGCTGACTGTTTTACCGGATGGAAAACTACTGGTAGCCGGAAGCGATGCACATGGTACAGCTTATGGTATTATGGAGCTTTCCCGCCTGATAGGAGTATCGCCGTGGGAATGGTGGGCGGATGTGGTGCCGGAAAAAAAGACATCTTTCACTTTACCCGCAGATTACCAAACGACACAGTCTCCTTCTGTAGAATACCGTGGCATCTTCATCAATGATGAAGATTGGGGATTGATGCCCTGGAGCAGTAAGAATTACGAGCCTGCCGATCAGCAACAAATCGGTCCTAAGACGAACCGTCGCATCTTTGAGTTATTGCTCCGCCTGCGAGCTAACACTTATTGGCCTGCCATGCACGAGTGTACCTTGCCCTTTTTCCTGACAAAAGGTAATCGGGAAGTAGCTGCCGAATTCGGTATTTTTATCGGTTCTTCCCATTGCGAACCAATGGTGTGCAATGCTGCCGGCGAATGGAGAAGAAGGGGAGAGGGCGATTATGACTATGTGAATAACAGTGCCTCCGTTTACAAGTTCTGGGAAGACCGTGTGAAAGAAGTGGCGGGACAAGAAAATATCTATACTTTGGGTATGCGTGGCGTGCACGACGGACAAATGCAAGGAGCTAAAACAGTTGAAGAACAGAAAGCTGTGTTGGAACGCGTGCTTAAAGACCAGCGTGGTTTGCTGGAGAAGTATGTCAATAAAGATGTCACCGCCATTCCGCAGGCTTTCATACCTTACAAGGAAGTACTCGACATTTATAATGCCGGCTTACAGGTGCCCGATGATGTAACGCTGATCTGGTGTGATGATAACTATGGCTATATCCGTCACTTCCCTACGCCGGAAGAACAAGCCCGCAAAGGTGGAAACGGCATCTATTATCACGTATCCTATTGGGGACGTCCGCACGATTATCTCTGGCTGGGTACTTTCAGCCCGTATCTGCTCTATCAGCAGATGAAACTGGCCTATGACCGTGGCATTCAGAAAATGTGGGTACTGAATGTAGGTGATATCAAACCTGCCGAATATCAGATTGAGCTATTCCTCGATATGGCATGGAATATAGAACAGGTGGCCGAAGAAGGTGTTACCACCCATTTGAAGAACTGGTTGGGCAGAGAGTTTGGTACGGAATACGCAAAGACTCTGCTTCCGGTTATGCAAGAGCATTACCGCTTGGCCTATATCCGCAAGCCCGAGTTCATGGGAAATACGCGTGAAGAAGAACGTGACCCTATTTATAAGAAAGTAAAAGACCTGCCTTGGAGTGAACATACCATTCGTGAACGCTTGAAAGATTATGCAGCTTTGTCTTCCGTAGTCGAAGAAGTTGAGGTCAAACTTCCTGCTTACCGGAAAGATGCCTATATGCAATTGGTAAAATATCCCGTACAAGCTGCCGACCAAATGAACCGGAAGCTCCTGAATGCGCAACTTGCCCGTCACGGAAAGACCGATTGGGAACAAAGTGATACAGCTTTCGATAGCATTGCTTCACTGACGCGTCGGTATAACGCTTTGCAAAACGGGAAATGGATTCACATGATGGATTTCCAACCCCGCAAACTTCCTGTCTTTAAACGTGTGGCACATGAAACTGCCGTTACGCCTATGCTAAATGAGAAAACTCCTGCCTATAAATGGAATGCTATGGATTGTACAGCCGGAAATCCTTTACAGTGCGAAGGTCTGGGATATGAGGGCAAAGCGGCAGGTATCGGCAAAAATACTTCTCTTACTTTTGCTTTTGATGATTGGAAGACCGATTCTGTGGAAGTTGAAATACGCCTGTTACCCAATCATCCAATGAACGAAAAGCAACTGCGTTTCACACTGTCAGTTGATAAATCGGCTCCGCAAACCGTTTCTTATGAAACCAAAGGGCGTAGTGAAGAATGGAAAGAAAATGTGTTGCGCAATCAAGCCATACGAAAAGTGAAACTGCCCGTCAGCAAACGAAAATCGCATAAGCTGGTGATTAAGGCATTGGACGAGGGTGTTGTTTTGGATCAGATCATGCTTTATTGATAATTCCAATTGTTACAAAATAGTTTAAGTAGAATCTCCCTTAAGAAATGGACTTAGGGGAGATTTTTGTTTACTTCAACTGCTTTATATACTCTGATGGGGACATTCCGTATTCTTCTTTGAAGCATTCTCTGAAATAAGATACGGAATTCAACCCAACCTGATGGGCTATTTCTGAAATATTATACTTTCCTGAGAGTAGTAGTTGCTCTGCTTTCCTAAGCCTCAGTTTACGGATAAATTCTCCTGTTGACATCCCAGTCAGGGCTTTTATTTTTCTATAAAGAGAAGAATAACTCATTGATAACTCCTGGGCTATTGTGGGCACATCTATTTTCTCATCCATCAAGTTTTCTTCTATGATTTTTGTTATTCTTTCAATGAATTCATTATCTATTTTGTTTAATGATTCTTTGATGATAGATTGCTTAAGATGGGTGCTTGAAGATATTAAAGAAGCTATTTTCTTTCTTCCTTCCAATAGATTGGCCACTCTGCTTTTAAGTAAAGATGCGCTGAAAGGTTTGGTGACGTAGGAATCGGCACCGGCATCATACCCTTCTGTTTTATCTTGTAATGTGTCTTTCGCTGTCAGTAGTATTACAGGAATATGGCTGGTTGCAATATTATTTTTAATTTCCTTGCATAACTCGATCCCATCCTTCACGGGCATCATGATATCACTGATAACTATATCGGGAATACTTGTGAAGGCAACCTGGCATCCTTGTTCTCCATTCTCTGCGACAATAACATCGTAAGCACCCATCAGTGCTTCAGCAATATAATCACGGATGTCGCCCTCGTCTTCTACTACTAAAACAATGGGTTTGCTTGATTTCTCTTCATCTATGGATTCTTTGAGATTAGTATTGATATGTATGGCATCGGGATAGGAATTATTGGTTATTAACCGGACACGGAAGGAAGAACCTACATTGGGTTCACTATCCACCAGGATAGTGCCCTCATGCAAATCTACCAGGTTTTTCACTAAAGCAAGTCCTATACCGAATCCGGGTATGTTTTTTCTTATATTAGTTTGATAATACCGTTCGAATATATGTGAGATATCCTCTTGGGGGATTCCGATTCCTGTGTCAGCTATCTCAATTTCGGTGTATTCTACATCATCAGCCATTACTGACCGTAAAGCAAGCGTGATATTTCCTTTATAGGTATATTTGAATGCGTTGGATAAAAGATTATCAACAATCATGGATATTACTTCCTGATCAAAATAGAGCTGTGTCTTGTCTGTATCAATAATAATATCAAATGTGATATCGGCATTTCTGTTCAGTTCTTTATATTTGAAACCGATTTCCTGAATCTTTTCGGCAATGTTTCCTTCAATTACACATAATTTCTTATTTTGAGTTTCTGTTTTACGGAACTCCAATATTTGAGTGACCAGATTTAGCAAGCGGATTGTGCTTTTATGAATAAGAGAAATCTTTTTCATGTGTTCTTTTTGTATTCTTGAATCGCATTGTAAATCCTCAAGTGGGCCGAGTATTAATGTTAATGGAGTTTTCAGTTCGTGAGTGATATTGGTATAAAATCTCAATCGTTCTTCATTTAATTCTTGCTGTTTCTGGGCTTTTTCTTTTTCGAGTGATAAAGAACTATGTAACTGCAAACGTTTTTTATAAGATTTGATAATGAAGAATACAATGGTGGCTATACTTACTATATATATCAATTTAGCCCACCAACTGAGCCAAAACGGAGGATTGATGCTGATGAACAGTGTTGAGTAGTTAGTTTGCCATTCCTGATTTTTATAACGCGCCTTAATATGCAATTTATAGTTACGATAAGGAATATTGCGAAATGTGACTTGATTATCTCCTCCTATATTAATCCAGTTTTCCTCCAATCCTTCCAGTTTATAGGCATATTCAACTTTACCTTGCAGGGATTTGTTCATGACGTTGAACGTTATGCTGAATATATTTTGATTATGGTTAAGCATGATTTTTCCGTTTGTCATAGGTATGGATGTGTCAATTGCATCTTCGTGAGGGTTTCTGCCATAGACTTTGAAATCGGTAAATATTACCGGAGGAAGAATTATATTTGAAGGTTTGTCTTTGGGATTAAAGTAGCACACGCCATTGATACTGCCGAAATAAATAGTTCCGTCTTGTGCCTTACCAACTGAGTTGTTCATATATGTACCAAATAGGGTACCGTCCTTATGGTCATAATTTAGGAATCTTTGCTCTGACTCGATGAAACAACTGATACCTGAATGGGTGCTCAGCCAGATATTACCTTCCGAATCTTCTTCAATGGAACATACCAAATTACAGGCTAATCCGTTTTGGGTATTAAACAATTGGTAAGTATCTGACTGCTCATTGGGGAATAAGACTAATCCTTCTGTTGTTGCAATCCAAATTCTGTTTTTAGAATCCCTGAATATCTGATTGATTATACAATTCTCGAATATAGTGTGCTCATTTATATGTTTCATGGTCTTACTCTCCGGATTATATATACTAATTCCTTTATTGAGAGTGCCGATCCATATATTCCCGTTTTTATCTTGTGAAACAGCTCTGATTTCATTAGTTAATAGTTGGCTGTTCTCTTTATTTAGAAAATCTTTTTTCTTAGTTATCAGGTTGTAAATTTCCAACCCGTTGCTGCTGCCAATCCATACATTTCTTTGGTTGTCTTCAAAGAGACAATAGATAACCGAACCGTTTCCCTGCGGAGTGTAATGGATGAATCTGTCTTCTTTGCTTATAAAAACATCGATCCCCATTTCATTATACATATTTCCAAACCATAAATCTCCGTTAGAATCTTTTAGAGAAGAATGATAAGCATTTGATGAAATATCTCCTGTATCATGGGAGTAAAACATACAATTCTTACCATCAATGTTGACATTGATACCTCCCCCGTCGGTTCCCATCCATATATTGCCATTGTCGGCAACACATATTGTTAATACTTCTTTGTCATTGAGCCCGTTAGTGACTCCCGGTATCTTATTAATTCTCCAACTATGAAAGAAGGATGAAGTGCTGCTGATAAAGCTGGCTCCTCCGCCGTTTGAACCTATCCAAACGTTTTTGAAGGAGTCTTCAAAGACACAATAAACGGTTGGATTTGATATTCCCCAATAAATATCTTGAATAAACATATGATTAACATTCTTTTTTCCGGATAAAATCAGGTCTGTGTCTTTGGAGTCGAAATAACAAAGATCAGAGACTGTACCTACCCATATTCGGTCATCACTGGTGCTATAGACATTATAGACAGCTCCTTGCATCGTATAGTGAATTCCACTGACATCTTTGAAATTGCGGAATGTTTCTCTGAAGGGATCAAAAAGCGATAGTCCGCAGTTGGTTGCAATCCAGATTTTAGAATTGGTATCAACAAATATAGAATGGATAGTATTATCCGGAAGTGAATTTTTGTTTTGAGGTGAATGAGTGAAATTCTTAAAACTGTTGTTATCCGGAGAGAAAATAGTGAATCCGTTATAGGTATGTCCGATGTATAAATCACCATTACTGCTTTCAGCCAGTGTCATGATATCATTTGAGGGAAAATCAGGAACTGTCGATGTATTATAATGTATGAACTGTGAATTGTCGGGATTATATAAATCTAATCCTTGATTCGTTGCAATCCATACATTCCCGTTGGAAGTGACCAGAATATCTTTAATTTCATTGGATATCAGTGTCTCCGGGCTATTTTTATCATGCAAAAAAGATGAGAATTGCTGTGTTGCACAATCAAATACGTTCACGCCCATCCATCTGTTGGCAATCCATACCTTATTATTAATAGTGTCTGTAGCAATTTTATTAATATCGTTGCTATTAAGCAATTCTTTATTGGGTTCTTTTAGATAGACAGTAAATTTGTCTCCGTCGAATCTATTAAGTCCATATTTGGTTGCAAACCATGTGAAGCCATATTTGTCTTGGGCAATATCTGTTACATAGTTACTGGATAGTCCATCTTTCATGACTAAATTAATAGTCGGAATCTGCTGGCAGAAACTTTCTATGGAGTAAACTACTAACGAGAGTAATAAGATTAACTTAAATGGGCCGTTCTGTTTCATCTTTCTACTGTTTTCATCTTCAAAATTACTACTTAATCTCAAACAAATACAAAAATCAGCATTAATCAGCATAATGATAGTCGCAATCCTTCCAAAAATCACCTACAATTCTGTCATTGAAAAAATAACGGCGGTATTCTGAATTATACAGATGCCTGAAGTCTTGACTCGAATTTACTTTTGTCCGGTGAAATCTTTTGGAGAGCTAATTCTCCATCTATGTGAAACCTTAAAATGATTGCCTATGAGAAGCACATAAGAGTTACAGTTCTTTTTAATTTCATTAATTGAGAAATATAATGAATTAGTTTAAGTAGTTAATTTTAAATCACTATTATTTATGAAACATTTTTTTATTTGGATTTTCTTGTTTTTTTTCTCAGTGTCCGGTTTTGCGCAAGATTTGAATATCAAAGGGCAAATAACGGATACATCCGGTGAATCGATTATTGGTGTGAATGTAAAGGTGAAAGGTAAGGATACCGGGACTATAACGGATATAGACGGAAACTATCACCTTCAGGCTGCTCCGAATGATATTTTGGTTGTCTCTTATATAGGTTTTATTACTCAGGAAGTGCCTGTGAAAAATAGAACGGTTGTTGATATACGTTTGATAGAAGATGTGAAAGCATTGGATGAAGTGGTAGTAGTGGGATATGGAACACAACGTAAGGCTGACTTGACGGGTGCCGTTATACGTGCAGATATTAAAACGTTGAAAAGGTCTCCCAATTCAAATGTATTACAATCTTTACAGGGAAATGTTCCGGGACTTAATATTGGGCAGGTGACCAATTCGGGAGGTACTCCGTCCATGTCTATCCGTGGTACGAATACTTTGGGAGGAAACAAGGATGTGCTGGTTATTTTGGACGGTATCATTTATACAAGTTCGTTATCTTCAATAAATCCTGATGACATTGAATCTATTGATATCCTGAAAGATGCAAGTTCTACTGCTGTATATGGTGCACAGGCAGCCAATGGAGTAGTTATGATTACCACTAAGAAAGGTGTGGAAGGGAAACCGAAAATCAGTTTCTCCAGCAGTTATACGTTTTCTAACCCGACCCACAATTATCGTCCGATGAATCGTGAAGAGTATCTGGACAATGTCAAAGACTTCTATTATACGGAGGCTTTCCTTGGACCTGATTATACTACCCCTAATCCGGATTTTGACCTCGCGTCTAAATTGCCGGATGCTCCGTTGAGGGATGAAAATGGAAATGTCAGTCCTTATAATTATAACTGGTGGGACGAAGGAACACAAAGCGGGCATCTGTTTGAAAACCGTTTTAATATATCCGGTGGCAGTAAATCCATCAATTATATGCTTTCGTACTCCAATACGGATCAACGTGGATTTATAGTGAATGATGATTTTAAAAGAAACAGCGTTCGTCTGAATCTGAATGCGGAAGTAGCTCCCTGGTGGAAGATAGGAATTCAGACTTTTGGTGCATTTGTGAATCAGGATGGTGCGGAGCCTGGTTTGTGGAATCTGATAACCCAATCTCCATTGATTGAACCTTATGACGCAGATGGTAAAATAAAGCCATATCCTTTTAATACATTGGATACCAATCCTTTTATGGGATCGGATATTGATGATTACGAGCGTCATAATTACTTTTTCGGTAATATATCGTCCGAAATAAAATTGCCTCTTAAAGGGTTAGTGTATCGGTTGAATTTTGGAAATAACTATAGGATAGACAATCATTTTCAGGCCAGCCAGTATGGATACAATCTGCAAGGAGAGGCTTATAAAGAGCATACCGGCTACTATGATTATACTATAGACAATATTCTGGCTTACAATGCTACATTTGGTGAACATCATATTGATGCCACATTATTATATGGGGCTTCAGAGCGTAAATACGATTATACAAAGGCTTTGGGACAGGGATTTACACGTATGACTTTGGGCTATAATAGTCTGGAACAGGCAACAACGCGCTATGTATATTCGGATGCTTGGAGAGAGGCTCTTTGTTATCAGATGGCCAGGGTCAGTTATCGTTTGATGGACCGGTATTTGATAACGGGTACAGTGCGTAGAGATGGTTTTTCGGGATTTGCGGCGAATAATAAATATGCCACTTTCCCTTCCATAGCTTTGGGATGGATTATCTCAGAAGAGTCTTTCTTTAAAATACCCTGGATTGATTATCTGAAACTGCGTGGGGGATATGGTATTAGCGGAAATCAGACCAGCAGATACAAATCTTTGTCTACAGTGGCTTCTGAGATCAGATATATTTTTGGTGATGGTGGAAAGCCTGTAATCGGACAGGAGATTTCGGCTTTGGGAAATAGTAATCTGAAATGGGAAAAAACAGCAGGGATAAACTTAGGGCTTGATTTCACAATTCTGGGTCAAAGACTCACCGGTTCTGTAGAATACTATTCGACAACTACGAAAGACTTATTGTATGATGTGGCTTTACCCGATATTACGGGATTTTCGAAGATTGCTTCTAATCTTGGAAAAATCAAAAACAAAGGTTTTGAATTTATTCTCACTTCGAAGAATATACAGACTTCTGATTTTAGATGGACTACCTCACTCAATTTCTCGACAAACTCCAATAAGATCGTAACTTTGACAGGAGAAGATAATGACGGAGATGGCATAGAGGATGATAACATATCCAGTAACCTGTTTATAGGCCAGCCCATTTCTGTGGTATATGGGTATGTAGTGGATGGCATTTATCAGTTGGGTGATGATATACCTGCCGGTTTCTATCCGGGTAATTATCGTATTGTAGATATGACCGGAGAGGGAGAAATAACTCCTGAAGACCGTGTCATTTTAGGTAAAGGAGATCCGGCTTACCGGTTTGGTATTATGAATACGTTGGAGTATAAGAACTTCACGCTTAGTTTCTTTATCAATTCTGTTCAAGGAGGAAAGGATGGATATCTGGCAGCCAACTCTTCTTCGTTAGTTAGAGATCAGAATAATCTGCGCTGGAATCGTATAAGTGCATGGGATTACTGGTCACCGCGTAATCCGGATGCAGTCTATGCACGTTCCATCAGTACCCCGAAAATAACTCCTACGGTATATGAAGACCGGAGCTTTGTACGTTTGCAGGATGTTTCATTGTCTTATGCTTTTCCGAAGTCTGTTACGAATAAGGTCGGTTTGAGTGAAATTGATCTGTTTTTCAGTGGGAAAAACCTGCTGACTTTTACAAAATGGCATGGTTGGGACCCGGAAGCCGGAAGTACTTATTCGGGCAGACCGGTAATGAGAAGTTTTTCTTTTGGTGTTAGTCTTACTTATTAATCTGATTTATTATGAAAATAAAAATATATACTATTAGCTTGTTGCTTTCGGCAGTGCTTGGTTCGTGCAGCAGTTCTTTTTTAGATGAGAAGCCTTTGGATTTTATGAGTGCAACCAATTCTTTTCTTACCCAAGAGGACATTGATTGTTCTGTAAATAATCTCTATTACCTGATAAGAAGAGAATTCTACAGTAGGGACGAAAATCGTCCGATGGATTACCTTTATGGTACGGATATTGTTTATGATGGCGAACCGAATGGTACGGAGCGACATTCCAATATGATTTCAGCTTATCATTCAACCGGTAATATTGCATCGGTACACTGGTCATTACTTTATCATACCATTTCAACTGCTAATACTATTATCGACCGTCTGCCTGTTTCTGAAGTATCGGAGGAACAAAAGACGATTGCCGAAGCCAAAGCCCGTTTTTTTAGAGGATTTGCATATAGGACCTTGGCTTATCTTTACGGTGGGGTACCTCTTTTATTGACGGAAGTCGTTGAACCCAAGTTTGATTATGTCAGGGCATCCAAAGAAGAGGTGTTGAAGCAGGCACTTACGGATGTAGAGTTTGCGGCTGCTCATTTACCCAGTTTGTCCAGTGTGCAGGATGGAGAAGTTTCTAATGCGGCTGCATATCATCTGCTCTCAGAACTTTATCTGGCAACAGCTCAATATCAGAAAGCGGTGGATGCTGCCACAACAGTCATCGATGATCCGGCTACTGGACTGATGTACAATCGTTTTGGTTCCAGAGCTAATGAAGTTCCGGGAGATGTATATTGGGATTTATTCCGAAAAAATAATCAGAACAGAGGTTCCGGAAACACAGAAGGAATCTGGGTTATTCAGATTGAAACTGACACTCCCGGCGGCAGTGGTTCCTTGACGGCCAAAGACCAGACATACACTTTGGAAAGGCATCATGCTCCGATGGTTCGTGATGTGAAAGCACATGGCATGAATCCTTTTAGTTGGCCGATTGGTGACTATACCGGAGGTCGTGGCATTGGTTGGGCCATTTCGACCCGATATTTCAGTGATGAGATATGGAAAGATGATTTCTATGGAGACATGAGAAACGCAAATCATAATTTTGTGAGAAAGTTTGCAGTTCATAATAAAGAGTATGCCAGACTTTATGGGGACAGTATTGACACTCAGAATCCGCCGGCAGGGGTTACGGTTCCATCCCGTCCGTTCTATGCTTATCAATCCAAGTGTACTACTCCGTACAATCATCCGGATGGTTTGTATTCCAATTCCAAAACTTTTGCGCTTAACAGTGGAGCCGGTGCTACATATACGGATCAATATATGTTCAGGCTTGCCGAAACTTATTTGTTGCGTGCTGAGGCTTATCTGGCTTTAAATGATAAGGATAAGGCAGCGGCTGATATCAATGTGATTCGCAATAGAGCTCATGCTAAACCTGTATTAGCATCTCAGGTAACAGTGGATTATATTCTGGATGAGAGAATGAGAGAGTTAGGCGTAGAAGAAAGGCGCAGGATTACGTTGATGAGAATGGGGAAACTTTACGACCGCGTGATGAAATGTAATCCCTATTATGCCAAGGAGATGGAAAAACATTATGAATTATGGCCAATACCTTATAAAGAAATTGAAGCTAATAGAGGAGCTGTGTTAGAGCAGAACCCCGGGTATGAATAAAGATGACTCAACTTTCGGAAAACCGAAAGTTGATAGTTGACAAGGCTTTAGTTAACGAGTTGACAAGGAGAATGGCAATAGTTTGCATCTATAAATGACATTTTTCTATATGAAATACAGATGCAAAGACATTCTGCCTTGTCAACTTGTCACCTTAACTCCTTGTCAACTCGAAAGTTTCGGACTTCCGAAACTTGAGAAGATGATAAGTAGTAATTAAAATATAGTTTATGTTATGATGAGATTTTGGTTAATGTTCATGTCTATGTTTCTTCCGGTAATATGCTGGGGACAGATTATTGTTAAAGAAACCGGGGGCATGGCAGCCTTTCCGTTAGTGTCTTCCCATAAGACAGTGATTTATTATGATGCCGGAGATTATGGTGTAGTAGAAAAAACAGCTTGTCTTCTGGCTGAAGATATAAAGCGGGTGACTAATAAAAAGGTATCTGTTTCTTCGAAAAAGGTTTCTTCAGATTACGCCGTTGTTGTGGGAACAGTGGGGCATAATGCTTTTATTGACCGATTGGTGGCAGAGGGACAATTAGATGTATCTGCTATCCGTGGTGGTTGGGAACAGTTTGTTGTTAAAACGATAGATGCTCCTGCCAAAGGAGTGAAAAAAGTGCTTGTCATTGCCGGATGTGACAGGCGTGGTACAGCCTATGGCGTATTCACACTGTCAGAGGCTATAGGAGTGTCTCCTTTGTACTGGTGGGCCGATGTGCCAACTAAAAGAAAGTCTCAATTATATATTGAGAACATAAACTATGTTTCTCAGGCTCCGTCTGTTCAGTACAGGGGGATCTTTATTAATGATGAAGGCTGGGGAATAACTCCGTGGGCCGGAAAGACATTTGATAAAGAACTGGGTGACATCGGGCCTAAAACTTATGCTAAGGTGTGTGAACTGATTCTCCGGATGAAAGGTAATATGCTGGCACCTGCGATGCATCCTTCTTCGGGTGCTTTTAATAAATATCCTGAAAACAAATTAGTTGCTGATAGTTATGGAATTATAATGAGTTCTTCTCATTGCGAACCGTTACTCTTTAATAATGTAACGGAGTGGGATAAAAAAACAATGGGAGAATGGAATTATATAACTAACAAAGGAGGAATCAATAAGATACTCGACCAACGGGTTTCCGAGAATAGTCCATATGAGAACATTTATACGATTGCTATGCGTGGTATTCATGACGCCGGACTCGTAGGTGTTCCCAAAGATAAAGAAGTCAGCTTGGTAGAGGAGGTCATTGCTGACCAAAGAGGTATTTTGAAGCAACATATAGATTCTCCTCTTGACTCTATTCCTCAGATTTTTGTTCCCTATAAAGAAGTACTTGATATCTATGAAAGAGGATTGAGGCTTCCGGAAGACATTATGTTGGTTTGGCCGGATGATAATTTCGGTTATATCAAACGATTGAATAATAAGGAAGAAAGAAACCGTAAAGGCGGATCGGGAGTATATTATCATATTTCATATTTGGGCGAGCCGCATGACTATTTGTGGTTGAATACAACTCCTCCGGCATTGATGTTCGAAGAAATGCGCAAGGCTTATGATACCGGTGCAAAACGCTATTGGTTATTGAATGTGGGAGACATCAAACCGGGTGAATTGGGTATGAAAACATTTCTGGATATGGCCTGGGATATTGATAAATTCAATTTTGATAATATAAACAATCATCAGGTGGACTTTCTGGTTTCCGTATTTGGTGAAAAGTATAGGGAAGATATTAACGATATAATGAACAGTTATTATCATTTAGGTTTTCAGCACAAACCGGAGGCAATGGGATGGGGATATGAATGGAATAATGAACATGCTCAGGAAAGAATGACAGATACAGACTTTTCTTTTGCAAATTATAATGAAGCAGAAGGCCGAATGCAAGAGTACGACCGTATTTCTGATAAGAGTGAAAAGATATGGAATACGTTGCCGGAATCTTATAAGGCTGCTTTTTATGAGCTGGTTTTCTATCCTGTGAAGGGAGCGGCGCTTATGAATAAGAAAATGCTGACTGCGCAGCAAAACAGATGGTACGCGCGTCAGGGACGTGCAGCAACCAATTATTTGGCTGATAGAACAAAGGCTTATCATGATAGTATCGATTATTATACCGGTAAGTATAACTCCCTGCTTAATGGTAAATGGAACCATATGATGGCTTTGGCACCCGGATGGACTGCTACTTATCAGAAGATGCCACCGGTAACGACCATCGATGTACCGCAGAAAGCAGAAATGCGTGTTTTTCTTCCGGGACAGGACTCTCCTTTAGGAAAGACTACATTGAACGTCCTTCCTTGTGTCAATCCTTATACCCGGAAAGAATCTTTTATTGAATTATATAATATAGGAGGACAGGCATTTACGTGGAATGCTAAAGTTTCGGATTCCTGGATCAAACTCAGCAGGCAGAGCGGAACCACTCTTCTGCAAGAACGGATTATTGTATCTGTTGACTGGTCGAAAGTTCCGGTAGGAGAAAGGGTTACGGGTGAAATTGATATTATATCCGGCAGCAATCAGGAAAAGATTTACTTGCCTGTTTTCAATCCTGCTTATCCCACAGTCGGCGAGTTGAAAGGATGGTATGTGGAGGATAATGGTTGTGTATCTATCAATCCGGGAAAATTCCATAGAAAAGTGGAGAATGAAGATATAAAAATGAAAGTAATAGAGGGATTGGGCTATGAGAACCAGTGCATACAGTTAGGAGAGGCTACAAAACCTGTTCAAAATCCACGTCGTTCCAAGAAGGCTGCCAAGGTGGAATATGATTTTTATACTTTTAATGCCGGTTCAGTAACGGTTTATACGTACGCATTACCTGTTTTTCCGGTGAATTCGGAACGCGGCACTTGCTTCGGCATAATGATAGATGATGGCTTATTGAAATATGCTTCGAATAATGCTAAAGAATATTCAGGCGAATGGAGGGAAAATGTGTACCGTAACAGTACGATAAATGCTGTAACCCTGAATATTGATAAGCCGGGCAAGCATACTTTGAAATTGATATGTTCTGATCCGGGTATGATTATTCAAAAGGTGGTGATAGATATGGGAGGAATGAAGCGCTCTTATCTTGGACCTGAAACTACAATAGTGGAATGATTAGTTTTGTTGCAAACCAATTTTTACTGGTCTTTTCTCTATTTTGACCGAATTATCACCTTTTATGAAACAATTGTGCTACCTGGTATTCACATTTTAGCCGTACATTTGCAGTGTCGGTTACGCAGTGTAAGCGATGGAGTGGTCGATAATAACGTAGGATTAGTTTAAGATATAATAGAATTGTTTTATAAGGGATTGATTAGTTAAGGTATAGTTAACAAAGGGTAGTTAGCAGTTTTAGGAGTTTTCAATAGGCTATTTAATAAAGAAGAGAGAGTGTCTGCGGATACTCTCTCTTTGTTTAGGCAATATACATAAACAGAAAAGCGGTTACCGTCATAAAGATGATAACCGCTCTTTTGGATTTATACGAATCGGATTAGAAATTAAAATTCTGTGGCTTCACGTATATCTTGAAGTCTTTGATGCCGCCGGGAACTTCACTTTCCATCCGGGGTAGGCATTGGAATCCTGTTAGCGTATGGGTAGCACCCAGATCGATAACGATAGCATGCGGATAGGGGCTTCCCTCTGTGGTGCTCCAATAAGTGGACTCTTGCAGGTCGAATGTTTTATCGGCAGAGCGGTTTACGTGTGATACGTCTTCGCTGTCGGCATAACTGACCGTCCATGGTTCACGGGATAAGCGGTCGCCGTTCTTATCCAGAAAGTACATTTCGGCAATGCAAGCCAGGTCTTTTCCATTCTGGGAACTCAATGCTTCCAGACAGACATAACGTCCGGTGACAGGCTTATCAAACTTTACTTCTTGCCAGCCATTGCCCGGTTTGAAGCTTCCTGTGAAGGCTGGTTTCTCAGCGGAGAGATCCAGATTTTCACCTTCATTGCGGTGCGTCAAAGGTTTCTGTATCAAGAGCTGGTCGAGGAGCGGTTCACTTAAACCTTCCGACTTGGCTTCCTTAGGACCTACGATGTCGAAGACTACTATTTCGTTCTCACCTTTCTTCAGCCAGCAGCCCGGCACATAAAGCGTCTGCTGAGGACCGATTTCCCAGATGCGTCCTAAAGCGTAACCGTTTACATAGACCAATCCTTTACCCCACGTCTCGAAGTTCAGGAAGGTATCGCTTGGTTTCTTCACCTGGAACTTGGCTCGATAAACACCCGGAATGCGCTGTCCGAGGTTGTCTGTCAGCGATTGTATGGGCTGGAACTTCATGCCCTGATAGAATTCATAAGTATCTTCAAGGTTATATACTTCCCAATTTTTCAGGTCGCAGGAGAAAGGATATCCGTCAATGTCCATAGATAGCTCCACATTCTTTGTGATACCTTTGAAGTCTTTAATAGCACGTCCGAAGTTGATACGTCCCATAGCTTCTACAAGGATGTCGAGTTGTGCGCCTTTCGGGCAGGCGGGCAATACGAGTTGTTTCTCGCCGTTTCTTCTGTCGAGCTTGCCGATATATTTTCCATCCACGAATATCTGTGCGTAGTCGTGTGCATCGTTCACCGTGAGGGTGGCACCCGTTCTCAGTTCGGGCAAGGTGGTACGGTAGAGGATGCTGCCGAAGCCTTGGTTGTACTCTTCCATTGTGCGGATATTCTCATCTTGTTTGGCGGCAGGCAAGTTCTCGAACAACGGTGCCATTTCTGTGAACTTGAAGGCGGGGATACTGATGGGCTTGATTAGGGCAGGCACTTTAGCCTGTTTTTCGCCATCCATATATTTCGCCATAGCCTCTCTTAGTTTCCAGTACTTAGGAGTAGTCTGACCGGATTCGCTGATAGGTGCATCATAATCGTAAGAAGTTACGTCCGGTGCAAAACCCGGGGAGTTGGCACCTGCCCAGTGTCCCCAGTTTGTTCCTCCGTGGGTCATATACAAACTAAAGGAAATTCCTCTGGAAAGCATGTCGTCGATACCTTTAATCATATCTTCGGCAGGGCGGGTTTCATGGTTGGCTCCCCATTTGTCGAACCAGCCGCTCCAGAACTCGGAACACATCAGAGGACTGTTGGGGCGGAGTTCTTTTAATTTGGCAAATTGCTGGTCTACATTGGCTCCTGTGCCAAAGTTCATGGTCCAGATTAAGTCGTCCAGTCCGTTTAGGGTGAAGTTGGAAGCCCAGTCGCATTGGAAGAGGGCGATGTCGTTGCCGAAGTGGGTACGCACGATGTCTCTGATTTGAGATACATATCCTTTGTCTGCACCATAAGAGCCGTATTCATTTTCTACCTGCACCATGATGATGGGGCCGCCATTGGCGATAGTCAGGTCTTTTACTTGCTTGGCTACGGCTTCTTCGAAGAGGGCTACGCGTTCAATGAAGTAGGGGTCTGATTCGCGCAGGCGTACATCTTTCTTCTTAAGCAGCCACCAGGGTAGTCCGCCCATTTCCCATTCGGCGCATACATATGGGCCGGGACGCAGGATGACGTACATATCGTTTTGCTGGCAAAGGCGGCAGAATTCTGCCAGATCATTCTGTCCGGTGAAGTCGTAGATTCCGGGTTGTTGTTCGTGGGAGTTCCAGAATACATAGAGGCAGACCGTGTTCATGCCCAATGCCTTGCAGAGCTTGATGCGTTGGTCCCAATAGGGTTTGGGGATACGGGGGTAGTGCAGTTCAGCAGCTTTTACTACAAACGGTTTACCGTTCAGCAGAAAAGTGCCTTTGCCGGCTTCGAAGCGGCCTTGGTCTTCGAAACTGTCGAAACTCCATTTGTCACGCCAGGGGATTGTTATCTTATCACCTTCGAAAGAGAAGGGAAGCCATACGTAACGCGAGTTTTCCAAATCCTTCTTGTTCCAACGGTCGAACATGGCGATGTACATATCTTTCTTGCCCATTACTTGCTGCACATAAGTGCTTTGGGCATAGAACGTTTTGTCGGCATCTGTGCCTGTGCAGGGATTGCCTATTGTTTTCCATTCGCCCATGATGGAGTCGGCTACAGCCAGTTCAGCCTGGTTTGGGTCCCAACCGGTGCAACCGGAGGAGAGCATGTAGTATTTTCCATTGCGTTTGAATACAGCCGGGGCTTCGCGGCTTTCTTTGACGAAGTTGCGGGTGTAGCGGCCGGTGGGTCTCTGGTAGTCGTCAGTCAACTCACTGATGTACAGGGTGGCATTGTTTTCGGAAGAATAGAAATGATAAGCACGACCGTCGTCATCTACAAAAACGGTTTGGTCGCGGCTCATGGCATTGTTGGGACGGAAGCTGCCCAGATAGGTGAATTCTCCGGTAGGGGAGTCACTGATGGCTACTCCGGCGCAGGCTTTGCTATAGTCGGCACTTTCCACGTGTGCCCACATTACGAATTTTTTAGTTTTATTGTTGTAAATCACTTTAGGACGTTCCAGTACTTTACTGGTGTGCAAGTCGTGCCCCTGGTCGTTCTTCACAGCAGGGAGGACGATGCCTTCAAACTTCCAGTTCAGCAGGTCTTTTGAAGAATAGCAGCTTATACCGGTTACGTCTGTGCGGTAGCACTCCCAGGTTGCCCATTCGGGTAGGATGGTTTTGCCTTTTTTGTACTCGCCGTACCAATAGTACGTGCCTTCATGGTAGAGAATGCCACCACCATGTGCGTTGATGGGGTTACCGTCGGTGTCGTTCCATACTTCGCCCGGCGTAATGGCATTGTTGGCTGTTGCCTGGTTTTGTGCTTGTGCCGCAAAAGCTCCCAGTAAACAGGCAACTGCTAATGTCATACTCCAAAAAATGTTTCTCATGATTTGAATGGTATTTATAGTTATTTTCTAAATTATTTTTGTTGCAAAGATAGGAATGCTTCATAACTTTAACCTACAAAAATAATTCATAATAGGATGTCATTTGTGTCAAACTAATGCGATTCGGGGGATAAATGTAACTCGCGCGTACCTTAATATATATGTAAAACAGATAAAGACGAAGCCCGTACTATCTCCGTACAATCTCCGTATCAAGTCCGTATCAACTCCGTACTATCTCCGTACTATCTCCGTATCTATAGGCATGGACTTGATACGGACTTGGTACGGACTTGCTACGGAGATAGTACGGAGTTGATACGGACTTAGTAATATTGGGTCCTGGATTGAGCTATCATTTGCTTTTCCGGAATTCAGTTGCTTTATTAACCAGGAAGTGGAAGAATCTGGCAGCTATAGTGTCACCTGCCGCAGTCAATGCTTCCGGGTGAAACTGTACTCCCCAGATGGGGCGGCCATCTATGCTTTCAATGGCTTCGGGGATACTGTCCGTAGCCCATGCCGTAATTTGGAATCCCGGTGCTATTTGTTTCACCGCCTGATGATGATGTGTATTCGTGAAAAGCTCCGTTTTACCCGTAAGCTGAGCTATGACAGAACCGGGTAGAAGATTTACGATATGAGTAGGTATACTGCTTGGCTCTTCCTGATTGTGCCGTATGGTAGTGTCCGGATGCTGAGTCGGTATATCTTGGTAGAGCGTACCACCGAAGGCTACATTTATAAGTTGTTCGCCCCGGCAGATACCCAACATTGGTAGCTTGTGGTGTGCGGCGAGCCGAATCAGGGATATGTCATAAATATCCCGAATCGAATCTACTTCCCCCAATTGTTCTATAGGTTCTTCATTATAGTAGGAAGGGTGTATATCAACTCCTCCAATCAGGATGATTCCATCCAGTCGGTTGATAATATCTGCCAGCACAAAGCTATCAGTAGTGATGGGAATAAGTACGGGAGTGCCTCCCGCCCGTATCACAGATTCTGTGTAAGTCATTCGTGTAGATGAGTAATCGCCGGGATGTGAGCAGGATATGCCGATGAGCGGTGACTGTTTGCGGGATGAGACGTCAGGACGACATCCTGCGAATATCAGGAAAATGAGTAACACGGTGGCGGGTAGTAGCTTTTTCATTGCAGATTAAGGAATAATGATTTAGACTGTAAAGTTAAGAAAATCTTCTTGTTAGTTGTTACATGTTAGAGAACATAGTTTAGTAACACTGTCGAATTATTGCTTTTCTTTCGATAAATTCATAATTTGCGCCTCACTAAAAGTTAAGGGTATGCGAAGGCATACTGAATTATTCAT